>Ga0247839_1000850_pt1 | contig 53669 bp, 59 predicted proteins | sample LaCruzMarch2015__6_FD_192405 | JGI IMG/M metagenome (GOLD analysis project Ga0247839, IMG submission 192405) | Freshwater microbial communities from meromictic Lake La Cruz, Castile-La Mancha, Spain - LaCruzMarch2015_16m | ecosystem: Environmental > Aquatic > Freshwater > Lake | place: Spain...
CTTGGTTTATTCCGAAAATGGTACCCCGGACAGGATTCGAACCTGTGACCGTCGGATTAGAAATCTATTTTTTAGTATTCAGCCGGTGACTTTTTGTTTCAGTAAGTCTCTGACTATCAGCAAGCTACAAAAACTAACTTGATTTGTCAAGGGTATTGAAATGGTATGAAAAACGGTTCTTTTTGATGGGTGAAAGCCACACTTTTTGCCACACTTTTCAGAGTGTTTCAGCGCCGATTTTTTGGTGTCTGCTTCCCTAAATGAGCAGATGGCTGAGATAATAAAAAAGCCGCCCGAAGGCGGCAAGACCAGAGATCAAAATTCGATCAGCGGTCAGTTGGGGAGCTTGGCTTCGAGTTGTTTGGCAGACTCACCGTCGGCCCAGAGATTCAAAATCTCCAGCCGGGTCTGGTTGACCGCGTCAAACATTTGTTTGGCTTCGTCACCGGTGACGGCTTTGTCAGCCAGCATCGGATCAATGAGCGCCACAAGTTCGGTCAAGTGAATGACCGTTTTGCGGACTTGCGCAATTTGCGCGGCCGTCTTTTTGGACAGCATGATGCGCTGGATCGCGGCGGTGAGTACTTTGGCAACGATTTGTTCCAAGGGCAGTAACTTGAACAGCGACAGCCCGAGTTTGATGAGCATAGTTTGTAGCATAATGATTCCTCCTTACCGTAAAGGGAGAAATCAAACGGAAGTGCCAAAAAAAACGGACGAACACGGACTGACCGGACGGATCAGTGCACAAAAGAGGCAATGGTTTTCAGCACCGTGAGCAAGCCTTGTGGGTTGGTAGAGAGGAAAACGACAAGTGCCGTCAAAAGAACGAGGCTCCATTTTTCGAGCTTGGTGACACGGCCATTGGTTTTGCTGGCCTGTGCGTGAATCGCTTCGAGCTTTTCATCAATGCGGTCGAAGCGTTGCTGGCAACCGTCGGGCAGATTACACATTGGCGATTTCCGATTCATGATTTCCGATTTCAATTAAGAGAAGCGGCGCGCCCGGCGGTCACGCCCTACCTCAAGGAATGATGGCGGTGATGAGGCCGTTGGAAATGACCAGAGTATTGCCGGCCTGAATGACCCGGTTGGTGGTGATACCGGTTGTGCGCAACAGATAGCGCCCGTCAGCATATCCTTTGTTTACGATGCCCAAGGCTTCTGTGGGATTTTCAGTGACGTGCCATTTTACCCCTGATGCCCCAGTCAAATTACCTGCTTCAAAATCGACGGTCGCGTTGTATCCAAGTTGCATGATGCTACTGGGTGTAATCAGAAGACCATCGCTGGCATCAGCACCGAAAAACAGAGCCGCGCTGTGCGCCGTTGAAAACTGCAATCCGTCCTGGAAGCTCAGCGATTTAAAATAACCGAGATGTTCTTCACTGTCCTTGGCGTAGATTTGAAGTGCGCCATTGGTTGCCGTGAGGCTTTGAGTAAACTTGACGGGTGCGGTCATCTGGCGGGAGCCGTCAGTGTAGACGGCCTGCGGGTCGGAGACTTCAAGTTTTAAGACCTGCGTCGGCTTGCCGTCGATGATCCATTGCTGGGCGCTGGCGCCTTGCCAGAGGACAGAGGTCAGAAGGCAGAGGACAGTTGAGAATAGATTTTTCATTTATTCGCCCTTTCGGATGATTTCGACGGTGCCGTTGGTGATGGTGCTGGTGATGTTCAAGGAGTCGTTTTCGTTAAAGGGAATGTCGGCTTCCGGAACCCAGACGGCGTGCTGGTTGTTGGAAAGCGTACACCCCGTTAGAAGAAAGGCTGTTGAGCCGGTGCGACGTTCAACGGTGATCGCGCCAGATGTCGGGGCGGCAAACCGGAAGAGCAAAGCAACGGGCACCCATGAGGAACGTTTCTGGGTGTTGGTGATAGCTACGGTGCCGGTGGCAAGGGAATGAGTGGTGGCGATGCCCCCTGCCCATGCGGGCAGGCAGAGGACAGAGGTCAGAAGACAGAGAACAGCGGGAAGAAACTTGAATCGTGCTTTCATTGGGTTGCTCCTTTGTATGAAAGGGAAGCTGATGAACCGTCGAGGGTTGCGGGGATGATGCCAGTCCAGATTCCGCGCAGGAATACGTCGGCGCGAATAGCGGCGGCGTTTTCCGATTCGGACATGGTGATGCCGATTTCTTTTTTAAGCTCGAAGAGAATGGTGGTTTGCGCATGGCGCAAGCACGATTCCGGAAGAGCGGTTGATCTGTCATCGGAAAGAGGCAGTCCGTTGGCCTGAATTGCGGAACGGAATTCGGCGGCGGTCTGCTGAATGATGGCGGCCAGACGGCCCTGCTTCTGCGGATTATCGAGCACCCATTGCTGGTAAGAGGCCAGCAAGTTCGCAGACATGATCGCCGCTATATATTCAGTTGTGATGAGGATGTACATGGTGCGGCTCAGTTGACAGTTGTTCGTTGATGGTTGTTGGGCAACAGCCGAGAAAGAGGCGCGGCCACCGTCCGCACCCACAGAGAAGGCACGGACGGCGGGCGCGGGTTAAGCGACGTTGATGCGTTTGGCGGCGGCCGAGTTGGTGACCTGCACGTCTTCTGACCAGTCGAATTTGGCGACTTCGACGCGTCCATCGTCGCGCTGGTAAGAGCCGGGCACCATGAAGCGGTTCATCAGGCGGAAGGTTTTCATGAAGCTCGGGTCGCGCCGGGTGGGCTGAGCCTTGCGGGCGAAAACCAGCACGGTGCTGTCCAGCAGGAATTTGACATCCTCAGCAACGCCTTCGGCGGCATCGTCAAAGACCATGTAGCTGGTGCGGACTTCGGGCGAACCAATGAAGAGCTCGCCGGCATTGGCCTGCGTCGGGACTGCAACCCCTACTCCGGTGCGAGAACCAGAGCCGACGACAAAGCGACCGCGGACTTTGGCCTGATTCTTGAAGACGTTCCATGCGGATGCGCCAAACAGCACACCGATGTTCATCAGCGAGCCGTATTTGCAGGCTTTGATGACATCGAGGATGGTGTCGTCAATGTCGGCAACCGGATCAGCTGCATCGTTCCAAGTGGCATTGGTGCCGGGGCCGATGGCTTCGACCGCGAGGTCAATGACCGCTTTTTCGTGAGCCAGCGCCGCGACTTCGGCAACGGCTACCGCGCCTTCACGGAGCATGTTTTCGAGCCCTTCGGCTTCGAGTTGCTCGAGATTATCCACCGGATAATCGAGCGCATGAGGTTCGCAGTTGTAGGTGGCATCGGACACCTCAAAGCGCAGTTCGGATGCGCGGCCGCCCAGCGTCCGAAGCGTCTTCGGGATGTGGAAGCGGTTTTTCTCGGTGTACTTTTTGAACCGTCCGGTTGAAGTCGGGACTTCAATGGTCGGCGCGATAAAATCCGCGACGGGCATGATGGCACTCTGGGCGGCGCCCTGGGCGAATTCGCGAAGCATGGGACTGGCACTGATTTCGGTTAGACGGGACATTTTAAACCTCCGGTTTTTTAGTTGTTAGTTGTCGGTTGATGGTTGTTTGGGAAAGAGCGGGCAACCACGAGGATTGCCCTTACGGTTATGCGGTGACGGTGATGAGGCCGAGATTGGCGGGACGGACAAGGATGAGTTGACCGTTGACTCCTTTTGCTTCGGCGATACCGATGGCACGGTAGGTTCCGGCAGTGGCCGGCAGTGCGCAGACTTTGCCGGGCTGCCCCGAGACAGACGGATTGGCAATGACCAGCGTGTCGCCGGGGTTGCATGTTCCAATGAGCGGAAGCCGGACGTTGCGGTCGGGCGTGAGCGGCTGGAAGTCGCCGTTTTCACCGGTCGTCGCGCCTGCAAGGATGAGATAGAGCGCGAGTGCGGTGAGTGATGCGGGCAGAATCATCTTCGGCACTCCGCTGGAATGGCTGAGAACAGCGAGATGATCTGCGTGGGCAGTTAAATCTGCACCACAAGGCATGGATATGGAACCGGTCTGTACATTGGTCTGACTCATTTTGATCTCCTTATTGATTGGCCACAAAAAACACAAAAGGGACGGAACTAAACGCTGAGTTCCTTTTCAGCGCGGCGGAAAGCCTCGGTGTAGGCCACCCGCTCGGTCTTCATGATTTCAGCGGCGCGGTTACGGATTTTGACAGCCTGAGAGTCGGCCTCAGGGCGGGCATTGCGGTTCTGAGTCGCCGCAACCCTTGAATCGCGGTTGTGGAGAGGCCGGGGAAGTTGTGTGGGAGTGAGGGTGTGCGTGGGTGCGGGAGTTTTCAAATTTTTGAATACCGCTTCCGTGAGGGTGCGGTTTTCAATAAATTGGATACGAACAGCGTCGCGGTTTTCGATGTGCGCGGCGTGGGCATCGAGAAACGCGTCGGCATCGGCTTCGAGCTGAGCGGTCTGGAATCCGGCGAGCCGGGTTTCAGCCGTCTCTGCGCGGTTGGTTAGCGCAGCGACATCTTCCGGTGACGCCATGTTGGCGATGGCGGCGATGATGGCGTCCTGCGCGGTATCGGCGGGCAGATTCAGTTTATTGAGCAAGGCATCTATAATCGGCTTCATGGTTTTCTCCTGTTTGGCGGGACAATTCTTCTTTTCACCTAAAGGGGTAGAATCAAACGAGGAACCAGTGCCGGGTGTCGGGTGTCGGGTGGCAGAAGCGCCTGTACGGGAATTTGAGAGCGGGAGGATGCCTTTCAAATTCGGATCATTGGTGACGGCGGCATTCAAAAGGCGGACAGGCCGGAAGCGGTTATCGCCGAGCTCTTCGCAGTCTTCTTTTGCCCAAACAGGTGAAAGAAAGCGGTAGCGCCCACCTTTGACTGCGGCTTCGCCGATGTCTGACCAACGGATCGCGGCATACAACCCGGCAGGATTATTGCCGGAAGACGGCGGGCAGAATTTTAAATCAGTAATCCATCCGGCGGCTTCGGATCGTTTTTCTGCATCGAGGGAAAAGTGATCGAAGTCTATGAGCAGGCCGGGGAAATTGGCAGAAGCGGCGCGCGCCGTTTCAAATGCGGCAACCATGCGGGTACAGGCTTCGGCGTCGATGACCTGAACGATTCCGGCGGCAGAGTGCGGAAACTCGCCCAGCGGTGCGAGCTGGTGCCAGCCGTCAGCGGGCATTTCAAAATTGCGGTTGAGAATTAGGTTCACACCTAAAGGTGGAAAATCAAACGAACGGGCAACGCCCGTGTTATTGGGGATTCGTTATTTGTTATTGGGGAGAACGGTTGGCCGCGAATGGGCGATGAAAAATAATTTAAAATATTTTTCTGAAAAGTTTGATATATCAAACTTTGCGGACGGATTGGACGTTTCGGACGTATCATTGAGCCGATGACGTAGCGGGGGTTTTTGTCAGGGTGTAGCCGGTTTTTTCGGAGAGCTCGGCGGTGTCGATTTCGAGTCCGGCGGTTTTGAGATTCACGGCATCGAGCACGACCTGTTTTGTTTCCTGAGTGAACCCGGGAGAAAATTCAAAGTAAGCCATGACAGGCTGGCCGGGGAAGTGCTGTTGCAAAAGCGGCACATCAATAGCGTTCTGCAAGATGCCCGCCATGGTGATGGCATCGGCTCTGGCGATTTGCAGAAAGGTTTCCTGATGGGCGGTGCCTGCCAAGGTGCCGCTACCGGGTTCGGTGAGCATGGTCAGGATGCCGCCGGTGGCGGTGATGGTGATCTGCTCATCGATGTATTTAATCAGTTCGCGAAATGGCGGATGCCCCCCGCCCCCGGTGACGAATTTGACATCGCTGTCGTGCGGCAGGAATCCGCGACCGTTGGAAAGAAGCTGCTCGGCAACTTCCTGAAACTCCTTTTGTTTTTCTTCGGAGGCATTGGGCGGGCCGACCAGAAAGATGGACGGAATGCCGTAAACAGAGATGTAGGTATCCCAATCGGCTTGTGAAAGGTTTTTGCGCAGGTAGAGCACGCTGAGGATGCGATCGAGCGCGGCGGTTTCCAGAATGATGAAGTTTTCTGGGTCAATGAGTGTGCCGCGCTGACTGCCGGAAACGGCACCGGCGTTGTATTCCCAGTCGCCGAAAAGACCGTCGCGGAGCCAGAACCACTGTTCAACAGGTTCAAGACGTTCGATGAGTCCGGCGGGTGTCCAATGTTTTTCAAGGTGGGCAAAGCCACGAAAGAATCCGGTAAACAGGAACGAAACGGCTTCGCGGAAGTTGGCGATGTTGTCGTAAACAATGCGGAGGAAATCGGCCTGCTCGGCGGCGAGCGGATCGTCTTTGGACTGTGAAACGATGCGGATATCCCAGTCGATGGACAGGAGCGCGGCGCGGCGGCGCTGAATGACGGAATGGATCATGGCGTCGGAGCGTTCCATGTAGTAGTAGAGCCACATCAAGTCAGCGTACTGGCCGCGCTCGCCCGCTTCCTGCAGAGAAACCAGCCGTGAGAGGGTGAGGCTACGCAACGGGTTGTTCGCATCGCGGGTTCCGTTGTTTTTATTTTGGTAAAGGTAGCGCATAGGACAGTTCTCAGTTCAAAATTATGAGTTATCAGCTGGGCTTCTACACTAAGTGGGGAAATCAAACGGGGCGGCTGGAGCGACAGGTAATCTATAGCCGGTTTTCTAATTGACCGCCTCTTAATATCGTCTATTATTTAAGTCGTATTAATGATTGGACGAACTATGGATTATCTAAAACGAACTCTCGAAACATTTTTCAAGACGGCTTCAACGCAATTCCCCGTGATGCTGGTGACCGGGCCGCGCCAAATCGGAAAGACCACCTTTCTGCGGCATCTGGCGGGTAAAAGCCGCGCCTATGTCACGCTGGACGACCCGATGCTTTGCAGTCTGGCGAAAGAAGACCCCGCCCTTTTTCTGCAACGGTTCCCCCCTCCTGTATTGATTGACGAGATTCAATATGCACCCGGACTTCTGCCGTACATCAAAATGGCTGTGGACAAAGAGCGTACCGCCGGACAGTTCTGGCTGACCGGGTCACAGCAGTTTCACCTTATGAAAGGCGTTGCGGAATCACTGGCCGGACGGGTCGGTATTGTTAATCTACTCGGATTTTCACAACGTGAACTGAACGGACATCCAAAAACCGCACCGTTTCTTCCGGACGAAAAACATCTTCGAACAAGAGAACCGGCTCCTGCGCTTCTGCTGCCGGAACTGTTCAAAAAAATCTGGCTGGGCGGTTTCCCGGCGCTGTATCGCAGCGGAGAACCGGATCGCGATCTGTTCTACAGTTCGTATGTGCAGACTTATCTGCAACGGGATGTACGAGACCTGGCGAATGTCGGCAATGAAGGTGCCTTTCTGCGTTTCCTGCGGGCCTGCGCGGCGCGAACCGGACAGCTTCTGAACATTCACGGGCTTTGTCAGGATGCGGACATCAGTCAGCCGACCGGAAAACGCTGGCTTTCAATTCTGACGGCCTCGGGCATCGTCCATCTGATCGAGCCCTGGCACTCCAATGTAAACAAACGGCTGGTCAAGTCTCCAAAACTCTACTTTCTGGACACCGGACTGGCGGCCTATCTGACGGAATGGTCGTCGCCGGAAACGCTGGAAGCGGGCGCGATGTCGGGAGCCTTCCTCGAAACATGGGCCGTCGCCGAAATCCTGAAAAGCTACTGGCATAACGGGAAGCGCGCGCCTCTGTACTATTACCGCGACAAAGATACCAAAGAAATCGATCTGCTGATTCATCAGAACGGAACGCTCTATCCGGTGGAAATCAAAAAATCAGCCGCTCCCGGCAAAGATGCTATGCGCCACTTCAAGGTGCTCGAAGCTCTCAAAGAACCCATCGGATCGGGCGGCGTGGTTTGCCTTGCCGAACAGCGTGTGCCGCTCAGTAGTACCGTTCAAACAATCCCCGTCGGACTGCTCTAAAAAAGTCAGCCGAGAATGGAACGGCGTCTTGCGGCAAAGGGAGCAAAGCGGCGTTTATGCGCCAGCGGGATCATGGGGCCGCAGGATTCAGTTTCCCAGCGGCGGTGATTGGCGAGTGCCAGCGCCATGACGCAGTCATCGTGGAAGCCGGAGGGCGCGTTGTAGCTGATGTGGCCGCGCGGAGAGATTTCATACTCGTAGCGCTGCATTTCATGGGTCAAGACTTGCCATTCCTCCGGCCAAGTGACTTTCTGCTGTTCGACCGCGACAATGAGCCGCTGTACCAGCTCGGCTTTTGAGACGGATGTAAACTTGAACGGCTCGATGTTGCTGTAGCGGCGGACAAGGTCATCGTAAATCGGATCCCCTGCTCCGGTGGCATCCAGAATGATTCGGCCCTGCCATTTGCGGGCAAAGCTCAGGATGCGGTCTTTCTGAACCGGCCAGTTGAGCTGGTTGAAGCGTTCGATTTCAAAGCAGCGCCCCGTGCGCAGGTTCATGGCAACGAGCACGGTGAAGTCGGTATGCTTGGCAATGTCGCAACCGATGACAACCGGCCCGGCGCGGTCATCGCGGGTGATTGTCTTCTCCGGAAACAGGCACGAGCTGACGCCGCGAAAGACGCCCGCCGAGTCTTCGAGAAACTCGGCTTGATATTCCTGCTTGAACACGTCGGCCGGCAACGTGCGCATTGCATCCGCCCATTCGACTGCCGGAAAAAACGGACTTTCGAGACTGGCAAACCGAAATGACTGATATTCCTGCTCGTTCGGGTCTTCTCCTCGGGTGTAGAGATCATAAAACCAGTTGCGGCCTTTGGGTGTTGAAATGAATACCGCCCATCCCATCGTTTGGGCAATCGTCGGACGCAAAATGAAATTCCAGACATCCGGCGGTACCAGCGCCGCTTCATCCACCACGAGCCCGCGAAAGCCATAACCACGGATATTCTCCGGGTTGTCCGCAGACAAAAACCAGATTCGAGACGGACCGTTCGGCCCGACAAACTCCGCCCGCGACGGAGTCCGCCCGGAAAACCGCACAAAACCACCGGCAATGTCCCGCAATGCCTCTTTCCCGCGCTCCGCCACGTTATAAGTCGGCGCTACCCATCCGTAGTCGCCGGGAGTTTTTCCGGCGCGGTCAAGCACCTCTCCGGCAAGGCAGAGGGTCTTTCCGAATCGTCGTCCGGTACAGACAACGCGGAAACGTTTATCGCGGGCATCATGGATGCATTTTTGACCTCGGTGGGGATTGTATTTGAAAGTGACAGCCATGTTACGACTCCGTTGTATTCGATGTTGACCGACGCTTCTTTCGGAAGCAGCGGCATGATGATGCGGCGGAAAAACCAGACCGGGTCTTTTTGTAAAGACGCCTGCAGGCCGTTGATCAGCACCTGCCGGTTGTCTTCATCCTTGAGCATGCGGTCGAGTTCCTTCACGAGCTGCATACGTCCGCTGACCGTACCTTTCGGTTTGCCTGCGGGGTTGCCAGATTGTCCGGGTTGAAATTGCATTTTGTCCTCCACCATAATGGGAAAAATCAAACTGCGCGCAGAGGCGGTGTGTTTCAGGATGTTGCAGAAATTCTGAAAGATGGTGAAAAAACCGGTAGGGGCCCCACACACACGGCGTTTGCATAGGGGGCAAACTCCAAACACCGGAATAATCCGTAGTGCGAGTTCCAATACTTGGAAGATATCTGCCTCGCAGAGTTGCAGCGCATTCGTGAAAAAGACGAAGCGACAGTTTTCCGATGGCTGGAATACCGTGCCCCGCAGGGGAGCCGGAACGGCGACGACGCAACAGCGGCGGAAGATTCCGAGGCGGCGGCGTAAAAGGAAAAGGCGTCAGATTCCAGACGAAGGGCTGGAGGCATGGCAACCCCGACAGGCAAGCAATAGCCGCCGCCGAGGAAAGGCTGTTCGTGGGAACGGAAGAGCTGAGCCCTGAGAAAAATCTTAGCCGGTATTCCGGGTTCGATTTTTTCGACGGGCTCGGCTCTGAAGTGAAACACCACGTAACAGAGATTGGCTGGACCTCGGGGCTGGCGCGGTTTCTGCCGCGACGAAGGAGCCAGCACGAAACCGTGACAGCTTTGGGGAAAAGGGGTGAGGCCGGAGGCCGAAGGGGGAAGCGGGGCGAAGCGGGGCTTCCCCCTGGGAAAGGAGTGAGGCTTTTGCACAGCAAACGCCGAGAGGAAAACCCGCCCAGCGGGTGGGTTTGCTTCTTCGGTGGAGCGGGACAAGTGAGAAATGATGAGGCCGACGAAGCTGAGGCAGTGCGAGCCGCGGTGAGCCTGCCGGTGCTGAGCCCTGCGAAGACGGAACGGCTGAACACAGCCGGACGGATGAGCGCGAGGCGGCCCTGACAGAATATTTTCTGTTGAGCGCAAGGGTTGAAGCAAAGGCCCACGTTGCATAATGGCGCATTATGCGATGTTGGCCGGTCCGCTGTATTCAGCGGTTGCGAAACCCTTGTGCGTGGCCGCCGAGCTAATTCCCCGGGAGCAGGCCGGTGAATTCCGGCTATTGTCCGGAACTGAACCGGTCTGCGTTCAAACAATACCACCTCACGGAGTGTTGCCTGCAACAGCAGGCAGCCCGAGGGAGTCCGCCCCGCAACATGATGAGTGAAGACCGGAATGAAACAAGATGACAGGCTGGAAGCCTGTCCTACTTTGAAGATCGGGACGGGCAAGCTCATGATGTGCGGGATCAGCGGACTGCCGAGGTGAGGTAGAAGGCCCGTTCCGGTACTGAATCGGACACCCAAGAGCCGAGGCCGGTTGCGTAGCAACCGTAGGAGGCTCGCAGGGTGGAACGATGAAGAGCCGGTTCGGGCCGCGTTCAACATCCCCTCCGGGGCTTGGGGGCTAGATACCACCCGCGCATAAAAAGGATTTGTGAAGCTTGGTTGAACCGTGAAGCGGTTCAAGCTGCGGAACAATTCCTTTTGCGCGGCTACATCCCCCGGCGGGGGCTTGGGGGGTCGAGTGCAATGAAGTGGATTTTGACGAAGGCTGAATGAGGTACGATTGAAGCCGAGACAAAAGACACTTGATTGCACGAGTCCGTAGAGAGAAGACGAACGGGGAAAATAATCAATAGGCAATACTCAATGCTCAATGAACAATGTTCAAGGAGTGGAAAAAATACATGCCGCCGTCCAGAGTTGGAAAAAAAACGATAGAGACAAATCACTCGTGGGAAAGACGGCGGCGGCGCTTAGCAATTTTTTCAGGGAACAATGTCCGCAAAATCGGACACCTCCTCAAGGCAAGCTTGTGCCGCATCTCTGCCAACTGAGACGAAGTCCCCTGCCGCTCAGCAATCTCTTTGTACGAGAGGCCTTGGAACCGCCAAGCGACGATGTCGCGCTGTTCAGGGGGAAGGCGCAACAGGCTGTCGAAAAAACTCACCAAGGAGCCATAAACCAACTGTTCGGCCACTGTATCAGGCATGGCTGGGGAATCACTGGGAGTACACACTGGATCGCCCAAGGCGGAAGCGGGCGGGTTTTCCTCGTCCAGAGGAACAGAATAGAACGTATCCTCACCCAGCTTGCAACTTGAACAAGGCGTCTCGCTCCAAGGTTTGGAATCGTACTCACCGCGCTTGACGGCTTTGTGATGAGGACAGGAATGGCATTTCATAAATGGACTCCGGTTAAAGGGTGGCAAGGTGAATACTGAGGACGGAAGTGATGGTTGGAAGGAACTCGGCATCGGAGGCGCTGCAAAGGCTGACGAGATGGACAAAAAACTGAACGTCAGCAAGGTCGTCATCGACGGAAGCCCTGATACGACTGCTTATAACCATCATGACATTATTATTATATATTATAAATATATATATAATATGGTATAGGACAGTGTGTGCAGTAGCGTGCAGGGAGCCCACGGTATTCTGGGGGACATTTTTTATGTCAATGTCATCTGTCAGAACGTCATTAAAAGGGTGTTTTTTCATTTACGCATCCTTTCGATAGCTGCTTGATGTTGATGGTCCAAAGGCGTTTAACGTCCAAACGCGTTTGGGTAATGGCGTAGCCTTGTGATGCAAGCTTGGATAACTCCCTACCCACTTGGCGGGTGGTGTACTTTGAAACGATCACCGCGAGCCCGTCATCGCCGTTGAACATGGCAGTAAGGAGTTCAGTGGCGGAACCTTCCCACATTGTTTCACCCTGCCCTTCAAAAAATTTTAGCAAGACCTCCAGAAACGAATAGGCACTGGAGGAATGACGGGCTGAATCAAACAGCGACGCTTCACAGTAGGTTTGAACACCGTAACGTGAATCGCCAAGGACGTTGTCCGGCGGCGTCCAATCGAGCAGCCAGCGCAAGAAAAACGGCAACTCCGCCAAAATGATTTCCTCTACATTGCGAGGAAAAGAAAAAGAATCACGGTCAGCAATTCGGAACAGATTGATTTTGTCCCGGTTCGACAAATCGACATCCGGCAAAATACGGATGGATTCTGGATCGGTGTTGCAGGTCACCACCACCCTGCCGTTCCACTCAATTACTTTGTCTATTTTGAATTTTTCCCGGACTGAGAAAGTACGATTAGCCGCCATCTTTTTAATGAGCGCGGAAAAGCGCAGATGGGTTTTGGTATCGGTAAGAGGAACCACATCATCTACGGCCCAAACCGCACTGTTAAACAAGTGACTGTTGAAATTATCCTCACCCGACAGAAAGTTACTGGCGTCAATGTGCCCGCCGAAAATTCGTGAAAGGATAACTGTCGAAAGAAGAGTTTTCCCAGTATTCGGAATGCCGGCAAAGAATGAAGCTTGCCCGGGAAGCATACGACCGTCCCGCGCGGAAATATACCAGCGGCGCAACCATGCCAGGAAATAGTCGAGCTGCTCGGAAGGATCGAAGAGCGTTTGAAAATACGAACTCAACCACGGGAAGTCGGGACAGGAGTCGGGAGTCAGGAGACGGGAATCAGAAGAACGCGGTGAGGACACCGCGTCTACGTTAAGAGATTCCGAAGGTTGGAAAACTTCTGCGGTGGATGTGTTCAAAACCCGCAAGCCATTCACCATGACGATGCCTTTTGGGCGATGAATCAACGGGGCGGCGCAAGAAATTGCCTGTTCCTTCTGGATGCGGTGCAACGCCTGATCGACTTCACTGAACGTTTCACCACGAGCAGGAGCAGACCGCAAACCGTAGGCCACTTTAAGGTGGAGGATGATGTCGGATTTGTTATACGCATGCCAATGTTTGTTCGCGTGTTGCGTCCAATATTCGCGCCCGTCGAAAAAGATTGCGGCCACACAGCTGCCGATACGATCTGCGACAAACTGATTAACAAATGGCAGGCCGAGGATGAATGACCACGAAACAAAGGCTTTAGACCCGGTGAAACACTGCATACCCGATTCGCGTATTACCGCCGCCGTTTCATTATCGGCCGACGAATCCCAGAACCGGACACCCCGAACACCGACCGCAAACTCATTTTGCCAACGGCCGGGAAACTGTTTTTCAACTTCTGCGGCCACTTTATCCATCGGGATGACAGCGCCCAATTTGTTCCATGAATAATGGTGCGTGGCTTCAATTGCCCACTGCATCATGAACTCGGCCGGGATCAAATCATCGGAGAGATGAACCCAGTCCGTACCGGCTTCGTAGTATTTACAGGGATCTTCAAAGGCATCGCTGTCAATACCGACAAGGATTTTTGCCAGTTTCAGTTTTTTCTGAACGTGCTTCAGCAGTTTGACGGTGAGGTCATTGTTGTGGAGAAGGAACGGGGTTTCGAGTTTCCACAGCAACCGGGCACCACCGGAAAAGGTACGGCAAATATACTGCGGTTTGAAATCACCACAGTGTTCCAAAACCGTTGCACGTGCATGTTGATCAATTTGACCGTCGTAGTCAGCCACGAGCCAGTGAATGAACATGGCGTGATTATTCTTTGAGTCAATCCGGACCGAAGGAAGCAACCCTTCGAGACCGGAATAAAAACAATGCTCAACAGCCGGATTATTCCAGTTTGGTTTGGGCGGTGCGACAGTGGAGGTTTCCCACGGAAGACATTCTTTGGTGCGCGATGAGGACAGGTTGGGAATGGATAACAGCATGACAACTCCTTATTTGGTGTAGCGTTTAAAAATTCCTGCTTCGGCTGCAACGGGACATCCGGAGAGCCAGTCTGGTGTGGTGGACATAATCGTTTGAATTTGAGCACAGGCTTCTTCTGCTCTGGCCTCAGGAACTTCAACGATCACCTCGTCGTGCACATGAAAAACAATTCTTCCGATTCCAGCGCGATGGATTTGAAGAAGGTGTTCTGCAAACAGATCCCGAGCGGTGGCCTGAACGATATTTTCAGTCAACAGACAGCCGTACAGGCTTCGTGAAACACCCCCGCGTTCCGTTTTCGCTGTATAAAAGCCACGGGGCGTCTTTACGGTGTCAAAATAACGAAGTGCCCTACCCGACGGCAGTTCAACCGTGTAATCCCCTCCGGCACTGAGCCTAAAATCACGGTCAAGTCTGCACCAAAGACCTGAGATTTTGCGATTTTTTGTACGGAAGTCATCAACGATTTTCTTTGCGGCCGCAAACGTGATGTCGAGACCGCCAAGTTTTTTAGCCACGGACACAAACTTCTGCGGCCCGCAACCGTAGCCGAGTCCAAGCACCCTCGCCTTGGCCAAAGCGCGTTTAACGGGATCCACTTCTTTCAACGGACGGGAATCGGAATAACCCATTGTGGCTCGTGCGTGGGCTTCGTAAATATCCACTCCGCTACGAACCATAGACAGGAATGCCTCATCCTCAATTATCCATGCGAGAATACGCGGCTCAATCTGGCAAAGGTCGGCGATGATAAAAACGTTGCCTTCCGAAGGCTGGAAACAGCTACGCAGATCAGCACCAAACAGTTCACCACGCGGCATATTCTGTACGTTGAATCCAGCATCACCGGACCAGCGTCCGGGAACAGCGCCGAAATATTTCAGGGCGTACGGAAAGCGGAAACAGGTGTCAGGTGTCGGGTGGCAGGTGTCAGATGGCGGACGGCTCGGTGATCCGTCCCTACCGAAAACAACCAAACGATTGCGGACGGTGTAGAAGCGGGACAACAGCATATTGGTGCGTCTAAAAATCCGCATGGCATTCACCCAGGGATATTCAGGGCCGTACTTTTCTTCCCACGCTTCGCAGTCCGGATCATCCATCGCCAATGACACCGGACAGGGAATGCCGGCTTCACGGCAGGCCAAAGCCAGTTGACGGTGTGAGAGCGGCGTATCCTCATTGAAATCCTCAACCCACGGAAGTTTTTGAACCGCATCAAAGCGCTGTTTTTCCAAGGTCTGGATGGATTTTTCCAAGGTTTGTAAATCGACACCAATCCCCTGCTGGCCCCACTCGAAAGTCAGCGTTGCGAGCGCCTGTTCCTCTGCCGGCCAAAAGTCTCGAAATGTGTCCCAGAGCAGGAAGCACAAGCGCGCATCTTCAAGGGCATAGGTTTTCAGCGCTTCGTTGCCAAACAGATCGGCACCGGACTGACCACTGGCTTTGCTTCGCTGGGTTTTGTCTACGTCGATGTTGAGCAGTTGTTTGCAGGCACCTTTGAGGGATCGGGGCGCTGAGAAATAAACGGCCATGGCTGCGGTGCAGCGCCATCTTAAATTTTGAAGGAAAGGCGGAGCGATGCGCTGTTGCTGAAGACGCTTGAAGACGAGGGAGTCAAAAGCCGCATTGTGAGCGACAAGGGTTGCGCCTTCGAAAAGGTGCCAATGCTGGAAATCCTTTGGATGCCCGCACCACTGGAAAAGAACATACGGCGGCGGACACTCGTCAGATTCCAAATGAGCAAGAGCTGTTATCGGGACGTGGCCATAGACGGACATGAGATAGCAGTCGAATTTCGGGTGATGAACGTAGGAATATGCGTCCATCTTTTTCAGGGAATAGTCGCGGTCGTAGTAGGTTTCGAAATCTACGGCAAGAGTGGACGTGTAGGTTATTTTAAGTTTGGTGCTTGAGGCTAAGGTCATGGAGTCTCCAGAAATTAATGATTAGGGAACGGGTTTAAGACAGTCGTTAAGAGAACCTCGGGGACAGACTGATCTGGATGCATCAGCCTGCCCCGTTGGTTCAGCCGTTACAGCAGTGTGGTGATGAATGCGATGAACTCGTCAGAATGCTTGCCGTGCTGGCGCAGACGGGGAACGAATACGAGATTCGTGCCCAGTTTTTCCCGGCGAACCTGTAACGTCCATTTGCCTTTATGCAGTTCCGGCAGTCCGGTGTCCTTATTGCGCAACGCAAAGCGCGCGGCAGTATTGATCGCCTTGCCTGCCCGGCTGTACGAAGTGCCCTTCATTGTCCAGAGTGCCAGCTCATACGCTCTGCCATCCGGACTTTGAATGGAAAACTCGTCAGCCAGTGCATCCGTCGGTGCTTCAATGAGAAGCAGCGCAGTGAGAATCGGACGCCACGGCGGCGGTGCATCATTGCGCCAGTCGAGCCAGCCGCCACGAGCAGTGACTTCTTCTAACGTCTCGACCGTTTCCGGCATTTCGTCGCTACCGTATTCGATGTTTTCCTGAAACTGTTTCTTCGCATTCAGGACGGTGACGTTCAACGGGGTGCTCCAGATTTTGGGATCTTCCGATGCCGGCAACAGAACCATGTCCTTGTTCAACACAATCGAACCGGCTTCGAAGTCTTCGGACATCGGCCCGACTGACTGCACAATGTTGATGCGCGGCAACCGGAAGTCGCCTTCCTGATAGTCACCGGAAATTCCACCCATAGGCGGGATTTCTGAGTTCATGGTTGTCAGTTGATGGTTGTCAGTTTTAGGGACAACTGCGGGGACAGCGGCAGGGATGCCGCTTCCACTCTCCGATTCTGCGGTGGCTGGTTTGGTTTTCTTAAACGATGTAGTGGTCATTGTATTTCTCCTTGTTATTGGTTGATTTGGTGAGCTGTTTGCATTTTTTCCTTAGCCAGATAGGAAACTTCAGAGCCGGATACACAGAGCCCTTCGGCGGTGAGCAGCTGGTTCATTTTCCTTACGGCTTCGGCACCCTTCCCTCTCGCCTGAGATTTCTTGACGGCGGTTTCAAGTGCCGTGACTGAGATCGAACAGGCGGGAAGAAATTCTTCGAGCGGAACGGAAAACTCCGCATGGATGATGTCCCAAACCGCAACCAGTTCTTTGATGACTCGTTGCCCGGAACGATGGCGCAGTTCGTAGCCGGGAATTTCCTGCCCGTTTTGCACCATTTCCAGTGCATGAGCGCGGACGGCTTCGGCCCACGCCGTCAATACAGGCGCAAGGTGAAGCGCCAAGGCCATTTGTTCCGGCATGGTAATCTGCGAGGGATCGAGGATTGCCGGAAGTGCTAGTCGGTCGGGAAGCTGTTCCATCACCGCAAGGGCTTTGGCCGCCAGCGCGGGACAGCGAGCCTGTGCACCGCAATACTGGCAGTTGTCTGGATCGGGGCAGTACGGACTCTCCGTATCTTCGGCCAGCATGATCACCCGCGCCACGCGCTCCTTCATCCGGCTATAATCCTTGCTCCGGATAAAAGTATGCGCCGTGACCAAGTCGCAGCGCGGCTGAAGGAACACCACCTTGACCACTTCGACCTCAAATAGATCGAACGCGCCAAGGGCGTAAGCCCAGCCTTGCAGATTCACCTCGGCATCATCGACGGGCACCTTGCCCATCTTGTAATCTATGACGACCGCCGAATGCTTCCCGAGCAGGATCACGTCAGCAGTGCCGAAGGTCAGCCCGCAGACATCCACCTGCATTTCATTGAACCGCTTGCAGTCCGGAATGGCGGCTGCAACATCATCCACATAATCACGACAGAGTTGCACCTGCGCGGTTTGTTCTTCGTTGAGGCCGTCCAGATGGCCGGTGTCAGCGGCATCGTGCATCATTGTGCCTTCATCGGCTGCCTTGGATGAGCCGGGTCTATTTATCCAGTGCGGACAGAGCTCTTTGTTTTTCAAGGAGCTGGGACTGTGTTTGGCGTGTAATTTTTCGGTCATGGTTATTCCTTTTATTGTTGGTTATTCGCCTTCCTGCTGTTTCAAATCTTCGGACCGGCGTTTGAGCAGGCGGTAGATGTCGCGGGCGGCACCAAGGGCATCGCCGGAAAAAATGACGTGTACGTCGTAGAAGTATTCGAACTCTGAAAGCTGATGAAAGATGAAGTCCGGCCCTACTCTACCGGCGGTGAAGATTGAATAGTTGAAGTGCTCGATGTCTTCGCGGTTGGCTTCGACCACATAAAAGATGCGCGGCATGTTCTGGAGAGCACGGGCACGGCGAATCTTCTTCAACTCGCGGCAATAGTTTTTCTGGATGGCCAGTGACTGGATCAAATCAGGCAACGATTTACGTTCGACGGCAAAGTGCGGCTGGTCGCCTTCGATGGCGTAGTCAAACGTCGGAATGGTATCCCGGACAACGGCGCAACGGTCGAAGTCGAGGGGTTGCTGCTCGCGGGTATCGATACGAATTAACATTGGGCACCGCCTTCCGGCGGGCGGGTGTCAGGTGTCGGGTGACAGGTGTCAGAAGTTGCCTCGGCGTGGAAGTCGAAACCGAATTCATGCCAAAGTTGAGCAACAGATGCTTCGTCGCCATTGCGGGCGAGATCGAGAAGTTGATTGAAACGGGGATTATCCATTGCGCACCGCCTTCCCATTTACAATTGCGAGAACGTCGGAGCGGCGGAGACGGAACGCGCCGGGATAAAGTTCCACCTTCGGCAAGCGACCGGCTTTAATAGTTCGCCAAAGCGTGGCGCGGCTCACATGAAGAAGCGCGGCGGCCTCGCCCATTGAGAGTAAAAGCGGGCCGTTATCTAACGGACGGCTCGGCGAGTCGTCCCTACCTTCCAGAATGGCAAGGGCTCGGGTTTTGGCTTCGTCGGTGGCGGTGAAGACCGCCCTGATGAGATCATCGTTATTTACTTTGCTCATTTTTGTCTCCGCATTTTTTATGTGCGGAGCAAAAAAAAACCTGCCCCGCGTTTAATACGGGACAGGTCTAGCAAGGGTGAGTGGTATATGTGGCGGGCACATATACCATTATTTTACCAATCGGGAAAATCTCCTTTGTTTACGTGCTTTTTTAGAGTGATTTCTGCCAGGTATAAGTGCTGAGCGGCCTTTTTTCTTGCGGCACAAAAGCTCACCGCCGGGTTTTTTTGGTGATAATCGCGAATAAATTCTTTGGCCGCTTCATATTTCGGGGGATAAAGATTTCCACGTGCTTTTCCACCAGCAGACGCGGCTGAAATCGTCTTTATACCGCGCTTCGCATTGGGCAACACGGTTTTTTCGATGGTGTCGAGGCGGGTGTGAACTTCCGCGATGTCGTTAGGCGGCAACAGGCATCCGGCGCAATTGACCGGACACTCGCCATGAAAGCCGTCCGGCTTGATTGACAGGCACTCGCGCAAGGCGACCGAAACAATGCCCCTGCGCTTCAGTAGATCGGCCGCCTTGGTGTGATGGGCCGGGAATAAAACGCAACCGGTCTTTTTTGGATCGGTGCAGTTTTCTGCTGCTTGCAATGCCTTTTGATCGGAAACTGCCAGGCAGGCATAGACGTGCCGGTACTCCTTGTTGCTTTCGCAACGACCGATGTAGAACAGCCCCTCAACCGGACGAGAAGCGGCAGGCTTCAGATTGAGCGTCTTGCGGAGAGAAGTCCGCAGGCGGTCACAATCGAGGTGATAGGCCTGAACATCCTCCCAGTCGAGCAGCACATCATCGACTTCGTCCTTGAGTTCGTCCGGAGGGAGCGCCCGGTATCTGCGTCCGGCCTCCCGAACCGCGAGCTGAACGGATTGATTATCGGGGGATGGATAAAAGTCGCCTCGGCGATCCTCGCAGGGGGCCAGAAAAGGCCGAATTGAGAAGAACGCCCGACCGAACAGATTTTCCCACCAGACCAGAGGCTCATAGGCGTCGCAATGTTTAAGCAGCTTTCTGATGGGAAATTCCATGGGGGAAAACCTCCAAAAAACAGGTTACAAAAAACAGCAGTTGAAGCGGACAAAGCCGGGCCGCTGTGCGGCGACGGGAATGAAGTGGGGAATAAAAAAGCGCCTGCGGATTGGGCGCGATGAAGTTTTCCAGAACTTCAGCCGTGATTCTATTAGACAGCCTGATTGCCATCGTTATCTCCTTATTCTGATTTGATGAGATAAAGATTAGCTGACTTTTTTTGGAGTGAAAGACCGGAGTTTCCCAAGGGTTTTAATTTACAGAAGCTATTGCTCCAACCATCGGAAATAGAAGGATTTCGGACGGGAAAAATATAGTTTTCGAAAAAGCTTGAACTGATTATGCTTGCCGCCCTGTTTACGGGCTGCGCCACACAGGTTTCGATAGGATTCGTTCTTATTGGCAACACCCTGCCGTTGCAGGCGGGCTATACCTCCGCCAAGTACACCAAAACAGGAACGGCCATGAGCCAGTCCTATCTTTGAATGATTACTGAGATCAACGAACAATTAACGTTACGACATTTTCTGGGCCGAACGTAACAACCATGGTTTTAAAGCGGTTCTCCCAGTAGGTCCAGCGGTTGCCAGTAATTGACGGCGTTCTATGTGTTGGCGGATTGCCGTAAGCCATCAAGACCGCTTCTTTGCTCATGCCTTCCGTAATCGTTCCAGCGGTAATGCTCGCTTTGTCGTTTACGGATATTTTTTTATAGATTTCACTTTCGAGAATGTTCTCTGCTGAAAAACAGGCGTCCAGATAATCCAAAAGTGGTCCGCTGAACTTGGCAATATGCTGAATGGTATAGGTGATTCCTTTTTGATCCCGGAACATGACTTCCTGTTTCGTAATCTTGAGGATATCCACTTTGGTTCCGACGGGAATCATCGAACCAACATGGTAGTTTGTAGAAGGAATTCTTTCCGGGTTTTCATACCACATATTCACTTTGGTATAGTACGAGGCTCCAGACACCACTGCAGCAGATGCAATCGTTGTAAACAGTGCCGCCAAAGCAAGAATCAGAATCGTCGCTTTAATCATCTTCATAATCCACTCCTCCTTTTACCGCCTCGTAACCTTAGGGATAGCCGAACTATAGAGTCCTGTTTGACTATTTCAAGGCTTGAACTGCGCAGTCGAGCGCCCTGCCCGAGAGCATATTCCCGAACCGCTTCGCCTGAGTTTTTGACGAAAGGTCCAGCTGAATACCGTCTGTTGCCTTATTCAACAGAAAGAAGGCAGCACCTTCTCCAGGAACATACGCGGGCGGATGATTTATTCGTACTTTTCCATCGGCGGCAATCAGTAGCTTTTTACTACAAATATATTCCATCACCGTGCCGAGCTCATCCCCACCGCCGAGCAGAATTGTATCACAGCGTCCTTCCGCGAGCCACGCCTGTGCCAGCACAACCGCCTGTTCGAACGGATCGCAAAATCCAGTGTTTGTCCAGGTTGGACCTTTAATTCCTAATGCCAGAGAAATGTAGGAGACTGCGGCATTGTGAACTGAGTTGGAAAAAATCGTCGGCGAAACCCCGGCATCGCCATAGTCGATGATGTCGTCCTGAAACCGGAACGTGGTGTTGTGCGGCCCGAATGCCGTGGCAAAAATAATTCCCGTTCGTTCTGAGTCTTTCAGATTCAGGCCGCTAGCGGCAACGGCATCATGCGCCGCCAACGTGGCCATTTTTGAAAAACGATCCGCGCGGCGCATCCCGCCCAGCACCGCCTTATCGGTCAGCGTTGCAGCCGAAACGGCATAAACCGGGAATGGCTCTTTTTGAAACGGCACATCGATAAAATCCGGAAGCTGCCATTCCGCGCAGGCCGCTTCCTGGCTCCGTCCGCGTGCACAGATCAACCCGGTTCCGAGAATTTTCATTGGGAATCCTCCAGCCCGATAATCAGGGCCGAGTTATTGCCTCCGAAAGCCAGTGAAGTCGATAGAGCGTATCGTCCGGCAATTTCTGTTTTTCCAAGGGTAGGAAGAAGTCCGATCTCTTCATCCAAGGCCTGGAACCCTGCACTGCCGGGAATCCACCCTTTGGAAAGTCCGGCGGCGGTAAAGACAGCCTCGATACCACCGGCCGCGCCGAGCGTATGGCCGGTATAGCCTTTGGTTGAAAGTACCTTAATCTCCGGACCGAAGAGTTTCAGTAAGGCCCGGCCTTCCACCCTATCGTTATCCGGTGTGGACGTTCCGTGCGCATTAATAAATGCAATGTCCGCGGGCTGAAGATTCGCCTGCCGCAATGCCGCGTTAACGGCGCGGATAAGCCCCTCGCCTTCCGGGTGCGGAGCGGTCAGATGATACGCATCGGCAGAAGAGCCGTAACCGCACACGTGCAATGTTGATTTCAAGCCGCGCTTTACCGCACTCTCTGCCGTTTCCATTACTAGCACACCTGCTCCTTCGCCAAGGTTGAGCCCAGAACGGTTTTTATCGAACGGACGACAAGGTTCCGAGCTGGCAACACTCAGCGCCTTGAATCCGGCCAACGGAATACGGTTCATTTCATCGGCACCGCCAGCAATTGCAATATCGCATAGACCAGCATTAAGCCAGCTCAGCGCCGCGCCGATAGCATCGGTTCCGGACGAACATGCGTTTACCACCACCATCGTCGGCCCGGTCAGCCCCAGTCGCCGGGCGGTAGCTTCAGCGAGATTGCCTTCGAGAAAGCCGTCGACGGATTCAAACGGAGCCGCAAGCTTCTCGCGAAAGGAAGAATAAAAACCGAGATCGTTGAGCTGGCAGGCCACCGTTGTGCCGAGTGCCACACCGATGCGCAGTCCGGCGGTTTCATTCAGTCCGGCACTGGCGAGAGCCTCCGCCAGCGCGATCTCCAGCAGATCCAGCGTACGCATTTTCCCTGGACGGGTGCGTGGCGGAACTCCGCGAACCTCAAAAACCGGCAGCTTGACCGGAGAAGAAAACAGAGATACCGGCGCGATATTCCGCTCGCTGGCAGCCATCGATGCTAGCGAGGCCTCCACGCCAATACCGGCCGCGGAAACAACGCCCATGCCGGTTATAAAAACAGCGTCCGGAATCATAGATCGTGCTACTCAGCCTTCCGTTTTGGAATAGACATAGTCGGCCAGCGTACCGATGGTGCGGAAAACCTCGCGACTCTTCTCCATATCTTTTACTTCCATACCGAAATTGCGTTGAAGCATAACGACGATTTCGACGGCATCCAGCGAGTCCAGACCCAGTCCCGCACCAAACAGCTCGCAGTCATCTCCGATTTCTTCGGGCGTGATATCTTCGAGTGACAGCTGATCCACCAGCAGCACTTTCAGTCTTTCGCGGATCTCCGCCAATTTGGTTTCTTTGTCCATCGCTAAATATCCCTTCCCTGTTAACAAAATCTGTCCGGCTAAACCGGCTTACTGTCCTCTGTTTGAGCCCAGATGTCGTGGAAAATAAAATATTGCAGAGGATTCGCCAACAAATAGTTTTCTAGATTGTTGGCATATTGCTGCACCCAGTCGCGCAGTTGCACCTTACGATCCTGTCCGCGCACCAGTTTCGGCCATAAAACGTCCGCCATATTAACCGAATAGGTATTCACCCCGATTTTAGAAGAAAGCAATACCACCACCGGACATCCGGCGGATGCGGCGATGTAAAAAGCGCTGTAGGGGAAGCGGGCCGCATCGCCCAGAAAGTCCACATCCACGCTGTCGGCGCCATAGGTGCGATCACCCATGATGCTAACAATATCGCCTTTTTCTAATGCCTGCATCACCTCGACCATTCCGCCGAGATGCTGATCCGGAGAGATAATTTTGATTCGCGAGGCCTCTGCATCGACTTGTACGGCATTGCGCAGCGCAGGGTTTTCTTCCGGGCGCATCAGCAGATGCACGGTTTTATTGAGACGCTCCAGCGAATGCATCACGGTCTGCCAATTGCCGACATGCGAGGTGAGCAGAACAAACCCTTGCCCCGCCCCGCTCAACTCGGCCACCTGAGTATACCCTGAAATTTCTGTATCGAACGAAACTGCCCCGGCGACCAGTGCGTGGCGATCGATCAGATTTTTTCCCTGCGAAATAAACAAGCGATAGACCAGACCCCAGCGTTGCACAGAATTAAGCTTTGGGAAACGTCGCGAGAGGTACGGCATGGCCGAACGCACTGCCGCACGATCAAAGCAGGCATAGTACAGACAAACCGGATAGAGCAGCGCGTAAGCACCGCGCAGACCGGCCAGCTTCATCAGCGTCTTGAAAAACCAGATTCCAAGACGGTTGCCGCGCCGTTTCGGTTGAACTGTCGAAGCATCAACCATAATGCTGAACTCCCTTCCGCCGCACCGCGATCGCGATAAAAAAAACCACCAGTCCGGCAATTGCGGCAAAAACCGGAGCCAATACAATCGAACCAATCAACCAATTTAATACATGCTGATGCAGGTCGGCGGCAAACGTGCGCAACTCGTTGCGGCCGATCCATGATCCGTTGCGCAGAAAAAACCCGATTTCAATGCAGGCCAGAGGAACCAGCGGCGGCGCGCAAAGATGCTGTACATTCACTGCCAGCAGGCGGTTCAGATTCAGCTTTGTCGTGACATAAAGAATCGCGATCGTATGGCAGGCAATCAGCGGAAGAGTCGCCAGCAGAATTCCGATGGCGGCGGCCACGGCGAGTTCCGCCGGGGACGAGTTTTCTTTTAAAATCATCGCAAGAAATTTTCGGGGATGGCGAAGCAACGTACGCCAGTCGGTCGCACCGGGTTGAACCAGTTTTTTGTGCGGCCACGGCAACAGGCGTCGCCCGACAAGCCGGCTGTGGCGAAGCGTCAAACGCAGATTGTCTTTCCACTGGTTGAAATGACTGACCCGCTCTTCCCGTGGCGGATAGACAACGCGAATTGGAATCTCTTGAATTGAAAGACCGTGCCAGACCGCCTTTGTCAGCACTTCCACCTCAAAATCATACCGGCTATCGTGCAGTTTCATTTGCGAAAGCAGTTGCACCGGATAGGCGCGGAAACCGCTTTGCGAATCCGAGATGGAAACGCCGCACTCCAGCCGGATCCAGAAATTGGAAAACTTCCGCCCAAAACGGCTGCCGCCCGGAATGTTCTGGCCGGAAAAATCGCGTGCGCCGACAAGAATGCTTTCGGGGTATTTTTCAATTCTTGGAAAAAAAAGCGGTATGTCATCCGGGTTATGCTGGCCGTCGGCATCCACGGTAATCATCCACTCTCCGCCCCGCTGTTGAACGTAGTCCAGCGCTGACAGCAACGCCGCTCCTTTGCCCCGGTTCACACTATGAGACAGCACCTGAATATCCGTACCGGCGAACAGTGCGGCGACATCGATATCCGTACAGCCGTCATTGACAACCAGTATATGTTCTAAATGTTTCCGGCACGCCACGGCGACATCGCGAACCGTTCCTCCGTTGTTGTAAACAGGAATCACGCACCAGATTGAATCTATAGATCGCTCCGTCATCTGTGTTTACGTTTGCGTTTTCCAGCGCCAATGAGCATGGCGTAGGCCGTGCCGGTGTAGCCGAGCTTGTGCAGCATATGAAGTTTGTCGTCCAGCGCGTCGGGCGGAAACACGCAGTTGAAGCAGTCTGCAAATTCATCGGTAAGCGTTTTTTCAAGCCAGTCGCGTTCGATCTCTTTGGAAAAATAATAGACGGGATTGATGATATCCATGTCGTCGGTCACCAGCCCTTCGCGCCGGGCCAGCGTCATCAGGCCGGTTCCCGGAATAATGCGGATGCCTGAAAACATGAAGTTGGCGGTCTCTGGCAAATTACGGATATTCTGAATCCCCTCTTTGACTGTTTCCGGCGTTTCGCCAGGGCCGCCGAACATGTAGTAGTGCGCTGTGGTGACGCCATGCCGGTGAAACAGTTCGTTGCATTCAATCACATCGTTCCATTGAAAATCTTTGCCGATGCCTTTGAGCGTGGTGTCGCAAGCGGCATCCGCGCCGATTTCGGCCGCATCGAGGCCGGTCGCTTTCATCAGTGCAACAATCCCGTCGTCCAGCTCGCCGCCGGGCGTGAAAAAGGCGGTCCATGGAACATTAATTTTGCGGTGGTGCATTTCATGAATTAGCTCGCGATAATTTCCTTCCGAATCATTGAAAACGGAATCAACGAAGAAAATATAACCGGCTCCGTGTTTGGAAATCAGCCGCTCCATATCATCCACCACGTCGGAGGCATTACGCATGCGAAGCACGCGGCCTTCCAGCACGGGATACGAACAGTACAAGCAGTGCTTATTGCATCCGCGCTTGGTTTGGATCGAAATGACCTTGCCGTTGTTGAGGTAATACTTCAGTAACTCGGGATCGTAGTCCGCCGACCGAATCGATGATTTTTCGAGATTAAGCGGCGCGCGCAAAATCCGTTCTTTCGGCTCCTTACCGGCGGCCAGCGTTGCCAGCAGATCGCAGAGCAGCACTTCGCCTTCGCCGACAATTCCATAGTCCGCATCAACGTTGGCGAGAATCTCTTCCGGCATGATTGAAAAACCGGAACCGCCCAGCACCACTTTGGACGAAGTCACTTCGCGGATGCATTCAACCATCTGCCGGACACTGTCGATATAACGCTGTTCGTGCGCCGCATTGACGTTGTCGATGTTGCGGATGGAGAGTCCGACCACTTCCGGCTGAAAAGATTCGACCTTGGCCTTCACCGAATCAAAGGAACAGTCGTTCTGCAGAAAGTCAAACAGCTCCACCTGATGGCCAGCCTGCTTCAATGCAGTCGCCACCATGCTCATGCCGATTGGGTAAATCGGATAAGGCGACGTGGCCCAGTTGGCGGATATTAAAAGTATTTTCATAAAATTAATGACCTGTACCTTTTCGCGTTATTTAGCGTTTTTTGCGGCCAGCTCATTCCTTGCCGGGTTTGGTGTCCATTGAATGGATGTAATTCCGACCTTTTTCCGTGCAAATCATTTACACTGATCACTGAGCAAGAAGTTTTCTTTTTTCCTGCTCATATTCATTTTGAGTTATTGCGTTGTCATCACGCAATTCCTTCAATTGCCGCAAGGCTTGGTACCTATCTTTTATTTTCTCCTCGTTTTTCTGAGGATCATCCACACATGAAAAAACGAATTCTGCCCTAGGCCAGTTCCCCAGAACATGCCACCCTCTAGATTTGGCCTCTTCAATTATATATGGAACCTTGCCCTTTTGTGCACAAAACTCATTTACGCGATTCATTGCACTTCTACGAACAGCGGCCTGGGGAGTAAAACCAGTCGCTCCGCGATGAAAAACCCGGTACTGATCTTCTCCTTCCAAAGGAAGGTTAACCTGAGTCCGGCTACCTTTATAAATCAGAGCTTTATCAAAAGCGGACTCTGTGGATTGAGCGCTTTCGATAAAGGAGGCAGTAGCGCAACCAGACAGCAGAGAAATAAAAAACAACAACAATCCAGCATATATTAATTTCATTAAACAACTTCCTTTGCTCAAATAACCACTATGAAAGTGGCACTCCTGTTCCTTTTTTTTGCCTATTTAGCATTTTTCGCGGTCAACCTTTCCCTTTCCATTTTTTCCATCCGGACCGGTTGAGGCGGGGCGAGCGATAGGTGCCATCGGCCATCTCTTTTTCAATGACGGACATGTAGAGCTTGCCCATGGCCAATTCTTTGCCGCCGGGCCCATAAAACGTATCCCATGCGTACTGGTGCATTTCGTCGAGTTTATCAACCGACATTTTTGCGGGTTTAAAGACTGTCTGGCCGCCGGTGTAACGCACCCAGTCATTATGCAGAATCCGACCGTCCTTTTCCATTTGTGCACGAATGGGCGTATGGGGAAACGGCGTCATTACCGTAAATTCCGCGAGGTCGAGTTCTACTTCGAGCAGGAAGTCGACCAAGCGCTTGATCGAATCTTCGTCCTGATCATCCGTGCCGAGAATGATGGTTCCTTCCACGCCGATCCCACGATCTTTCAGCCGCTTGATTCGGTTACGAATCACATCGGATGTGTCAAAGACCGCTTGATAGACATACCAGCAGCCCGCTTCGGCGGCGAGGTCAAGAATTTCGTTGTCATCTTTGATCGGATGCGACACCCATTTTTTCTTCAAAGGAATCATCGCTTTGAACAGATCTTTTTCCCACTGGTCGTCCTGCGCCAGCGAATTATCGACGATAAAAAGCCGGTTATTATTGATGCCTTCCATTTCCGCGATTACTTGATCGATCGGGCGCGGACGGAACTGACATCCGCCGAGATACGGCGTACAGCACGGAAAGCATTTGAATTTACAACCGCGTGATGCGTGTACGAGATCAACCATCTGTACCCCGCGGTAATTGTAGAGGTCGCGGTCGAGGATGTCGCGCCGTGCGGGCTTAATTAAAGCAGTATCCGGATAATTGTTCCGGAAGTCGTAAACGGGCTTGAGTTCGCCTTTGCGGAAATCCTCCAGAAGCTGTTCGGTACGCCCTTCGGCTTCGCCGAGGAAAACCGCGTCCGCATGCAACATCGATTCTTCAGCGTGCAGATGAGTGGCAATCCCTCCCATCACCACTTTTTTACCCATGGAGCGATAGGCATCGGCAATTTCCCAGCCGCGCGGAATCTGGCAGGTCAGCATGCATGAGATAAAAATCAGATCGGCCTCTTCGTTGAAGTCCAATGTCTGCACATGCTCATCGGTAAATGAAATTTCGACGTAATCCGGAAGAGTCGCGGCGAAACAGACCGGCCCATGTGGCGGCAGATGGAACTCCGGCTGGTTGGGCATTTTCGGCCACTTGGGATAAATCAGCTTAACCTTCATCCTCTCAATTCCCTTTCTAAATCAGTTCGCTGGGCCAATTACATGGCATTGATCAAGGTCGTCGGTCAGTTCGTAAACGAGCATCCGCTCGGACTGCCCCTCAGCAATCAGCCGTTGCGCTGTGGTCAACAGACTGTTAACGGATGCATCCTGATTGCGCAAATAGAGCAACGGCCCCTGCAGCCCGAAGTGTACGGCGGCTTCAGCCAGAGGACTCGATGGCAGGGTATAAATAAACAGATTCGCACGGGCCATTGTGCGTCCGCCTTTCACGTAATCCTTAAAATAATTAAAGTTGGCCTGTTCACAGCCGTGGGTGTCGGTTCCGATCAACCCAATATTCTGTTTCCAATCTTTGGAATAATTGAGTCCGGCGTCCTGTAAAGCCAGTGCGGTCACATAACAGACGCGCTGCGAGACCTCTTCAAAGCGACCGAAACTTTTAATCGGATAAGTAAACAATCCATCCTGTTTCCCGAGTCTGCAAAGCGAAGTGCGCGATGCGTATTCCTCCGAACGGTTCATCTTTTTCGATCCGTAAGCGGTACGCGTTAGCCAGCCGACGCCCTGAATATTAATAACCATTTCGCACCCTTTTCAGTATCAGCGAGGCATTCACTCCACCGAACCCCGCATTGGTTGATAGTGCATAATCCGCAGCGACCTCCACTGGATTACTGGAAACCCATCCGGCGGATGTCGCGTCGGGCATCTGCATTCCCACGGTGGGCGGAACCAGCCCGGTTTCAAAAGTTTTCAGCGCCAGCATCGCTTCAACCAAGCCGGCGGCACCCATCGTATGACCCATGCCGCCTTTGACCGAATAGGCCGGACGCGGCGATGAGAAAATTCGCTGGAAAGCCGCCATTTCCATCTCGTCGTTGTACAGCGTGCCAGTGCCGTGTGCAGCGATGAAATCAATCTGCCGTTCCGTAATGCCGGCCACTTTGAGTGCAATCTCAATGGAGCGGGCCAGTCCGGAGCCGTCGCGCAACGGGCCGGTCATATGGTTAGCATCATTACTCATCCCCCACCCGACCAACTCACCGGCGGCGGAACGTCCTTCTTTTTGGGCACGTCCTTCACTCATCAGCACGGCGTATCCGGCAGCCTCGCCGATAGTCAGTCCGGCATGCTGTACATCGAACGGCCGCGCCGCGCCTGAGTCGAGCGCCATGAGCGAGGAAAAGCCTGAGTAGAGAAATTCGGTAACGGCATCGCAGGAGATGACTACCACGCAGTCGTGCTCGCCGTTGCGAATGGCGGACGAGGCGAGACCAAGAGCAACTGTTGACGAAGCGCAGGCCGAGGAAACCACAGCGCCTTCATCCGTCACGCAGCACAATCGCTGTGCAGACTTCAGTAAACGGGGCATGCAGCTGTCATGGGGCTGCCCGCGATCATGCAGAACCGACGCCTCTATGCAGTCCACTTCCCCGTTCAGCGTGGCAAGCAACAGGTGGGCGTCCGACGGGATGGAGTGATTTACCAAAACTTTTTCCAGCATCTGGAAAACCAGTGATTTCCCCTCATGATAGGACAGTCCGGGAATGATGCCAGCCATGTTGCTTTTAAACGCCGAGGTATCAAAACGGTTCAGTGCCGCCAGTTCACTCCGACCCGCAAGCAATCCGCTCCAGCAAAGATCTGTCCCGCATCCGTAGGGGGTGATCAGTTCATAGTCTGTAATCAAAACCCGGTTCATGCGCGCTCTTCCAGCTTTCCATCGAGCCAGAGTTTCTGTTGTTCTTCCAGTAGCGGCGGCATGGTGAAACAGGGCTCGCCGGTCACGGCTGAACTGAAGAGCTGAACAGTGTAACCGGTTGCAGCCAGCGAACCGTTTTCTTTCGTGATCTCATACTCGATATTAATGCGTGCCGCTTCGGTCCAGAACATTCGGGCGGTTACCGTAAAAAGCTCGTCCAGCGTCAAGGAACTAAAATAGTCGACATGGAGCTGTACAATCGGCGCATAAACTTTTGCATTGAAGAAATCTTCATAGCTCAGACCGCTCTTACGTCGCAACTCGGTGGAGGCCTCCTCAAACAGCGTAGCGTAATGGCCGTGCCACATGACGGCCATGGCATCGACCTCACCGAAGCGGGCGCGCCGTTTAAAACTATAAGTCAGCGGATCCGGGATCCCCGGCTCGCGTTTGAAATAGGTTTTATTCCTGCGCATCTTTTATCCTCAGTTTCAATTCTGCAATACGGGTACCGCTGGAAGAAAGATTGGCGGTCAGCAGATCCGCAGCGAGCCAACACTGTACCTGCAGAAGCTGATCGGGCCTGACAATCGAAACGAACTTGGCGTTAACAACTTCAACCAGCGTCAGCCGTTTCCCGCTCATCCGCTCCGCCACCGCCACGGCAGTGCTGATTTGACAGACACCGGGAAGAATAGGCTGTTCCGGAAAGTGGCCGCGGAAACCGGTGAAACTTCCGGGAAACAGAATCTCTGCCGAGGCTTCTCCACCGACGGTAGAAAAATTTTTCAAATGTCCATCAATCTCTGTCTTCATACATCATTCTTGCGCTCGTGCTGGATATACCTCTTTGACTCGCAAAACCATCCGATAATGAAAGGTTTTATTGTACAAGATGATTCCCTCCGGATACAGCTTCCCGTCGAACTCTTTGTAGTCAAAATAGCGTACGATGCTGAGGGTTTTCCAGCCTTTGGAAAATCGTTTTTCGGTCAGTAGCCGGCGCGTTCCGGAAAAGGTGTACTCGACGGTTTCATCGGCCGTTTTTTGTTTAAAAACCATCCGGTATTTTTTCTCTTTCACCTCTGCGCCAGACGACGGCACGCAGTCAAAATAGATACGGCGCAGATCTTGCCCAACGGCGGCGGCAAACTGTTTGCGGTTTTTCTCCATCGGTGGCGGAACAAACAACGCTTCAACCTGATCGCCCGATCCCTTCAGTTCAAACAGCTTGATGCCGGCTGGCGTCATGCAGGAGAGCGCATAGGATTGATCGTCCGGATTGATAGACAGATAGCCGAGACTGGTGAATTCCTTGCCAAAAAATGAAAAAACTACACTTTCGAGCAGTTCGAAGCTTTGTCCAACCGATTTTTCGAACTCATCCACCACTATCCGAGGCTCCGTATCCTGAAATGCGGCTTGGGGATCCATTTTAAACGGTACCGTGGCGCAACCTGCGAAGAGCAGACTGGCAACAAAAACCGGCAAACCCCTTCTCATCGTCGATCCTTTAGAAAAAGGCTGCATAAAGCAGGAACCACCAGCATAGCAGTGGCGTAGCCCGCCGATATCCCACCCACCAATGTGAGGCCAACTGAAAATAACGCAGGGTGGTGCGTGAAAAGTAATACTCCCGCTCCAATCAGCGCGGTGCCGGCATTAAGGGTAATCGAAGTCCGCGTTCCCAAGCTTAACGAGTGCATATATGCATGAACATAAAAATGTCCATAGTCAACGGCGAGGCCGATTACTATGATGCCGGAAATCAGATGCATCACGTTCAGTGATGACCCCGTCAGCGCGAGCAACACCGCTATACTCGCAACTCCAGCGCATGCCGGTGCAAAGACGATTAATATCATGCGCAAATTTTTCATCAGGAACACTGTCATAATCGAAATCAGACCAAGGGAGATGATTGAAATACGTATAAATTCTTTGGTGTAGTCATGCGCAAGCGCTATTGAAAGCGCGCTACGGGAAATCAGCATAAATCCGGGAATCTCGTCTTTTACGGAAGCCATTGCTTTAATATATTCTGGACGGTCTGGAAAGAACGTCAGTAATTGGGTCTCCCCGTCCCTATGCTGAATAAATCGATCCTTGATTTGCGAAAAAACCACATTTTTTGACGGTTCGTTTTTCTGCACAACCGACATTTCCAATGTCTGAAAAAAAGGATCGAAGGCGTCCGGTGCAAAGCCAAATTGTGCGCCTTTTTGTTGAAACAGGTTTTTTAATTCTGTCGCATGTCCGCTTTCCCAGAATTCGTTCCACCGCGCAACGTTGGCTGTGCGCTGGCTGTAGGATTTCCATATTGGGCTCAAGCTTGCGACATCCGCACGCCCAAGCCTCTCGACCAAGGTATCGTAGACACGGTCGTTCAAACGCAGAGCGGTTTCGTAGTCCGGATGGGCAACAACAGCTATGGCCTGCCCCGCTCCGCCGGAGCCCCAGATTTTCTGGAACTTTTCTTCTGTTTTAAGCACGGCCTTTTCCGTTCCATCAAGCTGCATAACGTCACTATTGAACCGTACTTGCCGGGCAACAAGTACAGCAACGATAAGTAGTGCCGCAAAGACAGCCACAGTCAACCCGGCTCTCTTCGGCTGCATCTTCAGCATGGGAGACGTGTCGCGCTGGCCTTTTGGAATAAAATAAAGCGGCAGAACAAGCAAGGTTCCGGCCATGGTGAAAACCACACTGAGCAGGGCAAAGCAACCCAATTGCCGGCAACCTGGAATTGAACTGCATAAAAAGGCCACGAAAACGGCCGCACTGGTCCACGTCCCGAACATAATGGGACGGAAAATCGCCCGCACGGCATCCAGTGCGGAGTTGCTACGCTGCACAGCAAAATAGATGTAGACGCCATAATCGACCGTAATCCCGGCAACAACCGAACCGAGTCCAAGGACCATCGGCGAGAGCGTGCCAAGAAGGATTGCAGAAATATTTACAGCTGCAAGTAGCGCTACAATGGGTAGGAGGACTATCAGGTAGGCACGTAAATCCTTAAAAACAAACACGAATACGAGAAAAAAAATGATACTTGTAATTGTGCCGGTCAGGCCGATATCGCGCTTGATGACTTTCTCGTTGCTGATGGTGTGAAGATGCCCGCAAATCACGTCAACGTTAATAGAGGGTGGAAGTGTTTCAAGTGTGTGGTTGATGTATTCGATGAGCTCTTTCGATCCCTTGGCATCGGTAAACGGAACGGTCGTTTCGAGAATAAGCAAAACCTGTTTCCCATCGGCACTGACAATGTGATTGTTTTCAATGCGCATAGCGTATCCGAAGGAAGTGGATAGCCCTCGAATTTTTTCAATCATAGCCATCTGGATGTCGAGTGGATCGCGACGAATCATGGTTCCCATGAACGCCCCCTCCGGCTTAAGCAACCGGAGATAGTTCTTGCGCAGGCTTTGTTCGACCCCTTCCCGGGTGATCTGTAAACCGAGGTGTTTTAGCTCCGCTTCGTCGAGCAGTTCCGGTGCGCGATCAAGGAAAGCACCGATGTCGCTAACCATCTGCTTTGTATCAAATGTGCTCAAAACCTTAGGGATAAGCGGTGAATTGATTGATTGCGCTACCCCATCCACCGCAGCGAAGAACTCCGTACGGTCAAGTGTCTCGTCGGTTTTCGAAAATGAAAGTGCCACCTTGGCGGAAAAATTGAGGTTTTGTAGAAAGCTTATAGCTTTCTGTGTATCGCTGCCAGAAGGCAACATGACTTCCATCGAATGCCTAAAGTGGATAAAAAAAAGTCCGACCGTGGAGAAAAGCAACAAAACACAAACGGCTACAGCGACGTAACGTCGTCGTAAATGCAAAAAGTTGAAGAAGGCCGGAAACCACCCATCAGTCATTCGGGACGACCTCCCATTTTTCAGCAGAGACCGGGGCGTTGAGCACCGTGTCGTAAAAGACAATACGGGTTGTATCGCCGCCGGTATCTTCAATAAGAATCTGCTCAACATACGCCCGATCGCTGCGGACAGAGATTGTAACGTGTTGGATCACCTTGCCGATCAGTCCGCCCGTCTTCGGAGTGAATTCAAGTTCAGGAGGCTGAGAGTTTTTGACGACCAGATCATAGTCGTTCAACAGTGAGGCGAATTCTCCTGAAAACCATTTTTCAATCTGCCCGAGCACTTCTTTAAAAACCGGATCGTTGGCAGTTTTGGTCTTCTGAATCTTATTGCTGTCTTCATCCCATTGCTGTGCATAGTCGCCGTTGAGCACCAGCGCATACCGAATGGGAGAATCAATGCGCCATGCGAGACGACGTGGATTCTCCAGTGCCAACCGGCCTTCCATGATCAGCGTCCGGCTGAAAATCCGCAGATTTTTTTCCTGCCGGAAACGGGTCTGAACCGTCCGGATGGAAGAAAATGTTTTTTCCAGCTCCTGCAACAGCGCCGACGGGTCTTCGGCTGCGTAAATTCGCACGGCAGAAAACAAAATCAGCGAACAGCAGATTAAAAGAACCCGTCGGCTCATGTCGTCACCTGCTGATGAAAAATCTTGATTTGCCCTTCTGCAAGACAGACGCCGTCGCGCATAACGGAACCGTTTACCAGCGTAAAGGCACCAAACTCTGCATCCTTGATCCCTACTGTAATCAGTCGGTCACCTATCTGGGCGGTTCCGTGAATCTTAAATTTTTTCACCCCCAGCAGAAACCCTTCCGAGTCGGACTCGAGATGGCGCGTACGGAACCCGTTAAAGAGTGCGGCGGTCTGGGCAACCATCTCCACATAGGCCACCGGCTCGAGAAAACCGTTTTCATCGAGAAAAACACAGGATTCATCGATCACCGTCTCCCCCGACGCTTTTTTCTCGCCGACCGTCAGCAGTGTATCGACCATTTTCATGGGTGCCTGCTGGGGAATCAGCCCGTCCGAAACCATCGGCAACCGGTCGATCTGCCCTTCTTTTCCGATATTCCGCCAGCAAAGCGGATCGGAAGCAAGATAGTCGCCGGTGAGCTGATAGGCGGCGCCGCGACAGCCGTAGCAGGTTTCATTTTTTTCGCAAGCAGCGCACGGGCCTTTGATGTTTTGTGTGTAGTTTTTCAAATCCTGCATCACCTCGCTGTTGCGCAGGATATCGGCGAGCCTCGCTTCACGGATATTGCCAACCGGCAACGTGACTCCGACACACGGCATGATATCGCCAAAGGCATTGACATAGCAGGAGAACTGGTGGCGCAGGCAGATATCGCCCGCCAGTGGCGGTTGCGGTTTCCATTCGCGGCAGTATTCCGCTAGGTCGATCTCTGCCAACTGATGGAATAGGGTTTCCACCTGCTTCGGCGTAACGTAGAGCCAGTCGTTTTCAACGGCAGAACCCTGAGGGGTGATCATTTCAAAATAGGGATCTATCTTCTGGTCGCGAAGCCAGCGCCACATACCGGGCAGTTCATCAATATTTTCGCTGCTGATGACGGAACTGACCGCCATCGGTTTTCCACCTAGGCCATATCCGGCCTCCGTAAGGTGCCGGAATGCTTCGCGGATAATCCGGTCGGCATCGTTGAGCCCGCACAGCCGGTTCTGAACATTTGCGTTCTGCGTGTTCATTTTGAGCACTACTTTGACATCCAGCGACGCCAGTTCCGCTGCGTTTTCTGCGGTCATGTTGCTACCGTTGGTGAAGATTTCAACATCCATGCCGTAGTTATGGATAAAGTGAATCTTTTCGAGGATGCGCGGATAAATCATCGGTTCGCCGCCCAGAATGATGATCCGGCGCACGCCCAGTTCGCGGGCCTGAAGAATCAGATCGCGGATTTCGTCAGAGGAAAGTTCGTCTTTCGGGCGGATGTTCAGATAGCAGTACGGACAATTAAAGTTACAGAGCTGACTAAACTCCATTTCCATGGTGAGCAATCGTCCGGCGGTTGCGGCCGCTCGGATATCATCGAGGCTAAACCCCGCTTCATCGCAAAATGAATGACACGACATGATTATCCTCGCAGATCAATAAAGCGGACCGGCTTCCGCGATTTCGGTGTAAAGACCACCCTCCGGATGCTCTCTATCGGTTCAACAATCACTTCCGGCTTTACGCGCAACCGCGCCTGCAATCGGCGCAATAGCACCTCGACCTCTACCGGGCGAGCGGAAAATGCAAGGTGAATGACTAAGCGGTCGGACAGCGCATCTTCGGCATGAACTTCCAGATAGTATTCGCTCACCTCAGGCATTTCATCGAGAGCAGAAAAAACGGCCTGCGGATAGAGGCTGGTGCCTCGGACTTTCAATAGTTGATTTCTCCGCCCAATGATCGGGCCCAATCGCGGGGAGGTTCGTCCGCAGCGGCACGGCTGGCGGTTCACAAAACTGATGTCGCCGGTGCGGAAGCGGATCAACGGCATACCCTGCACGTCGAACGGAGTCACGACCACTTCCCCCGGCTCGCCGTCGGGAACCGGAGTCCCTTCTTCATCGAGAATTTCAACCAGACCCAGTGCAGGATGGATGTGTCCCCCTGACTGTTCGGTGCATTCACAAAAAGTGGTTACGGTTTCTGACGAGGCGTAGGTTGAAAAAACCTTCGCGCCCCAGAGTGACTCCAACTCCGTTGCGACTAAGAGCGGGTGCATCGCGGCATCGCGCAACGGTTCCCCGATACAGACCAGCTTATTGACCGAGGCCGCCGGAAGATCCATTCCCTGTTTTACGAGATACCCCCCCAGCTTACGCAAAAAAGACGGCACGCCGATTACGGTGGTCGGATTCACTCGCCGAATGACGTCATAATGGCCTTCGAGCGTTCCATGGCCGTTGCGGATGGCGGCGGCGCCAATGGCGCGCGCGCCGAGAAAATAAGCCAATCCGGCAATAAAACAACGATCCATGGTGCACGTCAGCAGAACAATGTCCGATGCTTCAATTCCGCAGGCGGCGAAGGAACGCTCTTCATTATAGGAGAGCCGCTCAAGATCCCGTTCCGTGTAAATCACCTGCGTCGGCACACCGGTGGTTCCGGAGGAGAAAACAATGTCGGCAACATGCGCCGGCTCAACCGCCATGAACTCGGAATTCCGTTCGGAGATTTCGTTTTTATCGGTCAGCGGCAATGTGCGCAACGAGTCGATACGGATGCGGGACGTATCCACCCCGGCCAAACGCTCTTTATAAACAGGTGAGTTTCCCTGACAGTACTGGATATGCCGGCGCAGCAAGTCGTCCTGCGTAGTCCGGACGATCTCTTCCGAACCGAACTCGATCGCATCATTCCGAACAAAGCGGTTCATTGAATTGACTCCATAATTTTCAGCTCGGCGACTATACGGTCGCGGACTAGGATTTTTAATTTAAAAGGGGTCATTCCGGCATAGTCTTCCTGCGTAACAGCCGTCAACGTCCGCACACGGATCCGAGCGGGATGCAAAACGCCCGAACCTTTCGGCGGAGTTTTTTCATTACCGGAGAGGCATACAGGAACAATCGGCGCACCGGTTTTAAGAGCTAGACGAAAAAGAGTGCTATGAAATGGACCCATCTCTTGGGAACCCGAACGGGTTCCTTCCGGAAAAGCGACAATCGAAACGCCCTGTGCAAGCAATTTTTCGCTGCGTTGCATGAACTCCGATGCAGTCATTTCGCGAATACTTAAGTAACCGGCCAGTCGCGCAAAAAATCCGAGGACAGGCAGTTTAAATGGCCAGACATTCACAACTTGCACTCCCTCGCCAGGCAGCATGGCCGCCAGAAAGCCGTCCGACGATGAACGATGATTGCAAATATAGATACACGGACGAGGAACGGGGCCACCTTTCCTCTCAGCGTATACACGAATAAACGGCCAGCCCAGCGCCAGCACCACACGTCCATAGACTTTAATTAACGTCCGCACCCGCGCCAATGTTTTGCGCCACGAACCAAACGGAAATAAAACCATTCCGACCAGAGTCAGTGTCGGGATCACTGCCGTTGAAACGATGAAAAAAAGAGAATAAAAAACCAGATTCAAAAGAATGGTTTGGAAACGAAATACCATGCCGACCCCTCTACTTTGAGCTGATTTCGTTGTCGAGACTTTCAATAAAATCGTAGATATCTTTCAATGTACGGATGTTGCGAATCCGTTCATCATCCCGAATGGAAACATTAAACTTTTTCTGGAGCGCCACGACCAGATCCACCACGTCGAGACTATCTAGTCCCAGCTCGGAAAAAATATGGGCTTCGGGGGTCAAATGTGCGGGATCCATCTCGAAATCTTCAACAAAAACTTCGTTGACCAGTTCGATAATCTTTTCTTTCTGCATACCGTGGCGCCCTTCTCTAAAAAATGGTTTTTTAACCTGATCTCTACATACAGACAACACCTAAAAACCCAGATGCGTAGTTTTCTCGTAAGGCTACACTTGTACCGGAACAGCAACCCCCGCGACGTACTAACACATCGCGGGGGAATCACAACCCGTAGAGGCTGCTTGCGTTAAGTGGATACTCCGGTTTTATTTGTACTTAATCACATCACCTTCGATGGATGTTCTATATCCATTACCAATGTATGCCCAGAACCAGCTTTCTTTAATGACAATATTGATCAAATCATCACCCTTTTGTTGTGCAACGGCCGCTTTATAAGTGCGGGCAAGTTTGTCATTTTGCATGATAGGAATAAAATGGAAAAGCATGAAGCCACCCCCATCCGCTTTCCCTTTGCCGATTACCTCATATTTCTTTTCAGGAACAGCGCCTATCCTCGTAGGAAGCGATGAACATCCCACTAGTAAAGCCAATGGTGCACACACGAGAACTGCTTTAACTACTTTTTTCATATATGATCCCCTTTCCTTTCAATTTCCTATCCGCATTCTTTTTTGTGTTCAAAATATCAATACAAACAAGAGCCGAAGGATAATATTTCTAAAATAAATTACAAGGCCACAATCGACGTTTCCAACCGGCGTCGACCAAGAATTACAGGGGTCTTTCTTCATTTAGACGACGTCCACACGCCTTTCGAATAGATCGCTCCAAATGCCAGCCTTCGGACTTGCGCTCAGACCTTCTACAGATAAACTCCAACCCGTAATTTTACGAACTCTCAACAAATACGGAAACCTCTATGGTAACACACATTCTTCTGGTTCACCCTCTGGGCTATACCGCCAATGCGGCGGTTCACGACATTGCGAGAATCGCGAATATTATGCCGCCAATTGGGCTGGCCAGTCTTGCAGCGTGGCTTGATCAACATGGCTTCAAAACGACGATTGTGGATTGCTACGCCAAGCCCGACTCCCAGAGCCGCATTCAGCAGATTATTCAGGATCAACACCCCGCCTTTCTTGGACTGAGCTGCACCACGTCTAGTTTTCTCGACGGCGTCAAGATGGCCGAATGGGCCAAGTCGCTACATCCCGCCATAAAAACAGTCATGGGCGGCCCGCATATTTCCGCTCTGAAAGCCAATGCCTTACGCGGGTATGCGTCGCTGGATTTCGGAGTTGTCGGCGAAGGCGAAGAGACGTTCGCGGAGCTGGCCGCCGGGGGTTGGGAGCAACCGGCCTCCGTTCAGGGACTCATCTGGCGCGAGGCCGACGGCAACCCTCAATTTAACGGCCACCGCAAAACCTTGATCGAACTGGATCGACTCCCCTTTCCGGCCTATGCAAAACTCGACGGCTATCCTACGGCCTACATGCTGCCAATCTTCAATTATCCGCGTGCGCCGAACTCAAGCTGCGTCTCCAGTCGCGGATGTCCGTATGCTTGCTCTTACTGCGACCGTTCCGTATTCGGCGCAACCTTCCGGTATAATTCCGCCAGCTACATGATTGCCCATGTCCGGCATTTAAAAGAAAAGTTTGGCGTGCGGCACATTAATTTTTACGACGATCAATTCACCTTCAACCGCAAGCGGGTGGAAGAGTTTGCGCAAAAACTGATCAAACTCAGGCTGGGCATCACCTATAACTGTGCTGCGCGGGCCGAACACCTCGACGAAGAACTGCTCCACCTGATGAAAGCCTCGGGATGCTGGATGATCAGCCTCGGAATTGAAAGCGGCGACCCCGCGCTGCTGGCGAAGCACCGCCAGCGGCCCGACCTCGACCTGCTCGCTGGACGCATCCGCATGATCAAGCGGGCGGGCATTCGGTTGAAAGGGCTGCTTATGATGGGATTGCCCGGCGAAACCGAAGAGAGCATCCAGCGAAGCATGGATTATGTTTTCTCCCTGCCGATCGACGACATTAACCTGGCCAAATTCACCCCGTTTCCCGGCGCACCGCTCTACGACAATATTCGCGAACTGGGCACTTTCGACGAAGACTGGCCAAAACTCGACTGCATGCACTTTCAATTCATTCCCAACGGCATGACACGCGAACAACTGGAACGCCTTTTCACCGCCTTTTACAAACGGCACTTCATGCGGCCGCGTGTTCTCGCCAGTTATGCCGCAATGCTCTGGCGATCCCCCGATAGCTGGAAGCGATTCTTGTTGAGTTGCGGGAGTTTTCTGCGATTTGCATCCAATAACCGTCGGCTGGGGCAGGATGAACCCTGTAATTTATAAACCGTGTCCTGACCATCGCACTACGCCTGCTGATAATATATGATTGAACTCAAAAAGCTGTTGTGAGTTATTAGACATATGAAAATCGCTTTAGTTATCGGGGGAAGTCGAGGTATCGGCCGGGCCATTGCGCTTAGACTGGCCAAGTCGGGATTTGACATCTGGCTGACCTACAACCGCAACACCGAAGCCGCGCAAACGGTGCAGTCGGAAATCAAAGCGCTCGGTCGCGACTGCGAAATTATGAGTTTTGACACCGCAGATTATGAAGCCGTGCGCGTGACGCTCGAGTCGCGTTGCGATAAACAGACGCCAGATGTTTTGGTCTATAATGCTGGCATCGTCCGCGATAACCTCATGGTCTGGATGACCAAACCGGAATGGGATGCCGTCCTGCGCACCAATCTGGACGGTTTCTATAACGTCACCAAAATGGTGCTTTTCCCCATGCTGCGGGAAAAACGCGGAAAAATCATTGCGATCGCTTCTACCGCCGGAGAAGTCGGACAGGCTGGCCAGGTCAATTATTCCGCATCCAAAGCTGGGTTGATCGGTGCGGTGAAAGCGTTGGCACGTGAAGTGGGTCGCAAAAATGTTTTTGTAAACATCGTATCTCCCGGTCTTATTGAAACCGACATGACAGCGGAAATTCCAAAGGATAAAGTGCTACCACTGATTCCACTTAACCGCTTCGGTTCGGTAGACGATGTGGCCGCAACAGTGAATTTTCTATGCAGCGATGAGCAGTCCTATATCCATGGACAGGTCATCAGCGTGAACGGCGGTCTGGCGATATAATGGCGGCAGCAACCTACAATCATGTGGTAGTTGGCAGTGGAATCAGCGGTATGACGGCCGCCCTGCTGCTGGCACTAAATGGAAAAAAAGTTCTGTTGCTGGAAAAATCCCCGTTCCCAGGTGGCAGTATGGCCCGCTTCCGAATCAACGGCATTCCCTACGATACCGGCTTTCATTTCACCGGCGGCATTTCGGACGGCGGCCTGCTTTATGAAATGCTGAAAGTGCTCGGATTGAGCGAAGATATCGAGCCAGTGTTTATGCCTGAAGAACAAGCCACCCAGTTTGTTTTTGAACAGACTGGGGAGGTTTTCGATTTCCCGTCCGGCGAGTCGCGGTTGAAGGCTCAGCTTCAGCACGATTTCCCCTCAGAACACGCGGCGCTTGAAAACTATTTTAATTTGGTGAATCAGGTCTGCCGTCAGACACTAACCATGGATATCCGGCAAATCAACGCCTCAATGGAGCTCCTGGAGGAAGATTATCTTAGCTTTCAAACGGTGCTCGACCGGTTGACGGACAATCAACAGTTAAAGGTTTTGCTGAGCGGTTTTTCAACCTGTTATGGATCCTCCCCATCAGAAATATCTTTTGCCGGCCATGCCCGTATATGTCAGGGGCTTTATCAATCCGTGGCCCGCGTAAAAGACGGTGGCGAAGCGTTTATCCGGGCTTTCAAAAAAGCGTTTACCAAGCACGGTGTCGATCTGCGTTGCGGCGTTTCCGTAAAGCAGTTTGTCAACATTCGCGAAGGTCAGGCTGCCGAGGCGTTGCTGAGTTCCGGCGAGGAAGTTTCTTTTGAGTCGGCAATTCTGACGATCCACCCGCAGGAGGCACTGAAGCTGATTCCCGCCGACCTCATGCGCCCTGCCTTTGTTAACCGGGTTCGCTCGTTTGAACCCTCTGCCGGATTCTTTTCAGTATTTGGTGTTTTCGAAGAACCGGCAGCCGATATGGACAACGGTATCGTTTTGCTCTTTCCGCATGCAGACGCAAACCGGATGCTTGCTCCCGACCCGCAAGGCGATTCCGCGCTGGTGATCATCCGTAATACCGAAACGGTGAATGGAATAAATATTCAAACCGTCAGCGCACTTGAACCCTGCTTTCCTCAAGAAACAGCCGCATGGATCAATTCTGCAGTCGGCAAGCGCCCTCCGGAATACTATGCCTACAAAGCGCGCAAGACCGAACGCATCCGTGAACGGGTTAATGCCTTTTATGCAGAGAAAAACGGATCGTTCAAAGTCATGGACTCTGCCTCGACCTTGACGTTCCGCGATTATCTAAATTCACCGGACGGCTCCGCCTACGGCATCCGTCAAAAAACCGGGCAGTTTAATCTGATCGGAAAACTTCCATTGCGAAACCTCTATCTGGCTGGTCAAAGCTCTCTGTTACCGGGTGTCGTCGGAGCAATGATGTCGGCCTTCATCGTCACGCGGGCTTTGGTGGACAAAACAAAATTTGCTGACCTGATTTGCGAACGTCTGAGGTAATTCTATGAAACGAGTCGTCATAACCGGTATGGGGGTTATCAGTCCGCTAGGCAACACGATCTGCGCAATGATGGATCGGCTTGCCGCTGAAACAAGTGCCGTGCAATACATGGAAGGCTGGATCGCATACAAAGGACTTCGGTCGCTGATCGCAGCTCCGGCTCAACCAGTGGATGAAAAGACAATCCCGCGCCAAAACCGCCGATCTATGGGGCGGCTGGCCATCTTTGCCGTGCTGGCCGCAGAACAGGCCGTTTCGGATGCCGGGTTGAGCAGTGAAGAATTAACCGGTGGGCGCATCGGTTGTGTGGTCGGGTCTACGATGGGCAGCGCGGGTAGTATCAATGAAACCTTCGAGCAGATGCTGCCGTCACGGGATCTGAGCAATCTGACCTCCATGAAGTTTTTTCAGTGCGTCTCGCACACGGCCGCTATGAATATTTCCCAGTACATGGGAATCACCGGCACCATTCTGGCGACCTCAGCCGCCTGCGCCTCCGGCTTGCAGGCTGTGGGTACAGGCTTCGACCTGATTCGCGCCGGACGTCAGGATTGCGTTCTGTGCGGCGGTGCCGAGGAACTCCACCCCACGGTAACCGGATCGTTCGATGTGCTCTTCGCCACATCGACCAAATATAACGATACGCCAAAAATCACGCCGCGTCCGTTCGACCGCGACCGCGACGGCCTGGTCTGCGGCGAAGGCGGCGGGATTCTCGTCTTGGAAGATTACAATCGTGCCGTCGCACGCGGTGCGAAAATTTATGCGGAAATCCTCGGCTACAATACTTGTGGAAGCGGCACCCACGTCAGCCAGTCTAACGCACCCGCCATGGTTCGCTGTATGCGCGACGTACTGGCCGACAGTAACCTGCGGGCCGATGAGATAGATTATCTCAGCGCTCATGCCACCGCTACCGTGCAGGGCGATGTGGAAGAGGTTGATGCCATTCGTGAAATTTTCAGAGACCGGGTGCCCGTCAGCAGTCTTAAGGGACACATGGGGCACACACTCGGTGCATCTGGAGCCATTGAGCTAATTGCCGCGTTGAAAATGATGGAACAGAACATCATCTATCCGACGCTCAATCTCGAAAATATTGATCCGGCCTGCGCCGGTATTCAGCACGTGCTGCAACCGTTACACAAACCGGTCAACACCATCCTGAAAAACAGTTTTGCCTTCGGCGGCATTAACGCCGCGCTGGTCTGCCGAAAGGTCTAAGTATGAAATCAACATCCATCAAAAATCTTATCGCATTCCTGCTCCTTGCAGGTTCAGTCGTTGTACAAGCCGAAGAAACGAAGGATCTGCAAAACGACCCGTCGGCCCCGCCACTGTGGGAAGTCGGCATCTTCGGCGGCGCGGCGCGACTGCCGCACTATCGCGGCTCCGACGAATACCGGCTCTATGTACTTCCGCTGCCTTACCTGATTTACCGCGGCGATATTCTCAAGGTGGATCGCGAGGGATTGAAAGGTGTTTTCTGGAAAACCGACCGGATTGAAACCGGACTGTCGCTCAGCGGAAATCCGCCGGTCGATGGCGATAACAAAGCCCGTGAAGGCATGCCCGAACTCGGAGCAATTGTAGAGTTCGGTCCCATGCTCCAATACTTTATCACGGACCGGAAAAATCCGAACCCGCTCTTCATCACGGCGGCAGTCCGCGCCGCAATCTCCGTGGATACCGATAACTTGAACATGGACTATCAAGGTCTCTGTAGCGGGCTTAAAACCATCTACCGAAACCGCACCTGGCTGGAAGATCAGGGCGTATCGCTCGGCGTCAGCGCGGGAATCGACTTCGCGGATCAGGACTACAACAGCTACTTCTATGACGTTGCACCGGCCTACGCCACAGCCTCGCGTCCGGCTTATCGTGCCGACGGCGGCTATGCGGGCTTCAGTTTTTCGATGAACGCCCAGAAAAAAATTACAGACCGCTGGTCCATCGGAACCTATTACCGCTGGGATAATATTTCCGGTGCCGTTTACCGAGACAGCCCGCTCGTCCGGACCGAAAACAACCACATCATCGGCTGCGCGCTCATCTGGACGATCTGCCAATCTGATGAAAAAGTTTCCCGGTAAACGCCCCAGCCGCCAATTCGCATTTTTCAATGACGGACGTAATGATTGCGTGGTACCCTTGTCGGCATGAAAACGACGAGACGCCAGATGTTGATTCTGACCGGCGGAACCGTAGCCGGCCTGCTGCTCGCAGGAAGCCCTTTAGCGCATGCAGACACCCTCAGCAAAAAAGAAGACGGCCCGCCCTGGCGTTGCGGACGATGCGGGAAACTGCTGCGCTCTCATGAAGATATGACCGATAAACGATGCCCGCGATGTTTCTCGAAACAACTGAAGCGAATCACCGAAGAAGAGTTGCAGACCTACCTGAAGAATTAGGTCGTTCGCTTGATTTTATTCGGCACCTTGTAACTTCCCAGATGCTCGTAGCAGTGCCGTTGAAGCATCTCAACCGTGGCACCCGGTTGGCTTCCACTTTTGCATGAGAAAGTTGCCCGTAAAGCGGGTATGCCTGCGGATAAACCAGAGAGGTTCGCACACCCAAATATCTGACTTAATTGATGACACTCCACATGTTTAAATAGTCTTCAATTGGCTTTTGTAGGAGATCTTGCGGATGATCGCCCCCAAAAGTAAACCATTTGCTTTTTCCGCTAAAAACAACCGAAGAAAGATGGCTCATAGACTCGGCATCATAAACATCCACCCTTATCTCGATTCGATCGGGCTTCCCTGACCACTCCGTCGCTCTGTCCTCCCAATGGAGAATCGCGGGTTCAACGTAGTATGTGTGTCTTGCGCCTAAAAGATCGCTTCTCTGGAAATCAACCGGCACAACCTTAACGTCCGTCGAATATTTCAAAAATCCCGCATTAAGTGCATCTGCCGTCATCTGACCCGATCTGTGGTACGTTTGTGTGCCGTATCGTCCATCACGAGGAGCTTTAATAGAAACGGAATAGTTCTGCTGCAACTTTCCGGATGGAGATTTAAGCACTTGACTATTATATGAAGTGCAACCCGTCAGTGAGAATAATATCAGCGAAGCAAAGGATGCTTCCTTTATATTCATTTTTACCTTTCTTTCATGTGTCTTGAACTCAATCAGTTCCTACTTATACCTGAATATGGGGCTACTCTGGGAGCATAAAAACTGAAACTGGTGAATGCGGCGCAAACAACTTGGAATGAGACTGGATTTATAAAGGAAGGGGAAATATCAGAAACCCAAATTGCAGACCTTGACGCACACAACTGCTTAAAAGAATTATCGTGAGTCTTGAATCAAACGCAATGCGCATGCGCGATTGACCGGATCCGGATCCCTTGCAGTCATTTCGCGCGCCGACTTCCAGTAATCCTCATCCCTTAACCAGTAACCCCAGAACAGTCCCGCGCGGCGTGTCAGCGGATCTTTGGACTGGATAAGCATCCGCAGGAGCTGGCGCAAACGATCCGTTGACGGCAATGCTTCCAGAAGCGGACTCAACTGTTCGCCGTTCTCCAATGATTGGAAAAAGGCCTTCTCCGTGCCAAAGATCCGGCTCATCAGGATCCGCTTCGTCTTATCGGTTTCCAACGTTTTACAGACAAACTGATGATGCATTTGCGTACCATGCACGGCCAGAAAAAGACCGGACAGACCAGCAGACCCGGCCGTTTGCGCTGCCGCAAACCGTGACCGGTTAAACTCCAGCCCTTCTGCAGCGGCTGAAAAATAACGGGTGGTTAGCCATCCTCCGCGCATCAGTTGCCCGGGGTCGAGTTCGTCGCTGTCCATCAGCGCGGACAATTCAGAAAACATCGCCGGATAGTTTCCGGGAAGCACTGCACATGCAGAATTTGCAGCCAGAAAAACGACAAGAAAAGCACCTATCCCGCATTTTATTTTAACAGTCATAGCCGTGGTCACCTTTTTTGCAAACGCCTGTCGAAAAACGCGGCGGGTGGCGGTCGAAACCCGCAACACCTGTTTGTTATCTACCCCGCCGTCTGACGGGTGTCAATTTCTCCTATGATTTCTTATCGGCCGACTGCCTTTTGCAGCGGCGTACAGAGTCCTGCACCGGAAGCTTTCCCCGGTGGGTCCAGCCAGCCCAGAAAAGCTCCTGTCATCCTTGCCGTTGGGCCCCTTTTTCGAGTCCCGAAAAATAGTTTGAACTATTTTTTCAAAAAGTTTGATAAATCAAACTGGGCTCTGTTCACCTTGTTGCACCGCCCTACTCAGGCGGCGATGACGGCGGCGGCTTTTTGGGCTTTCGTCATGCGGGCAACCTTCTTTGCCAGCGCCTTGAGTTTTTTGACGACCTCTTCCGGTTTCAATGATTTCGCCTCTTTGTCGAGTTTCAATATTTCCTCGGGCAGGTCGAGGCTTTCTTCTTCCTCTCCGCCGGTGAGCAGTTTGGGCAGGGCCTTACCCAGCGATGTCCGGAAGGCTTCGCGACCGGGGCGGAAGTAGTGTTTCAGCACGACTTCAACAGTTGAATGGCCGGTGACGCGGCGGACCAGTTCCATCGGTACGCCTGCCGACAGCGCCATGGTGATCCACGTCGTCCGTAATGAGTGGAAGTCCTTCAAGCTGGATCGCTGACTGGCGTTCTCGTTAGCTATGTGGGTGTTTTTAATGCCCGCAGCATTCAAGGCCTTCTGAAACCGCCACGTGAGACCGTGTATGTTTTCCCGGAGCATTTCTTCGGCTTCCGGAAAAACGTACTCGCTGGTGCGGGGGAGTTTTTCCAGTTCCGCCCGTAGAACAGGAAACAGCGGTATTTCGGCCATTTCACCCGTTTTGGATGTTTTTACCATTACAAACCCGACATCAAAATCCACCGATTCCCATTTGAGACGACAACAGTCCCCCCGGCGCATTGCCGTGCACATCGCCGTCAACACGACCGGTCGGATAATGGCATCGCAGTGATTCAGAATTTTTGTCAATTCTTCCTGAGTGAACGGTTGCCGATGTACGGTCTTTTTAACCTTCGCCAAACAGCCGGCAAAAGGATTCCTGATCACCCCGGCCTCAGAGCCAACACGCTCGAAAAACCCTTTCAGGACATACATTTTGTCGTTGTAGGTTCGCGCGGAATTCTTCTGAGTCTCCAAGGAAGACAACCAGCCCTGCGCCATGATTCTGTTGACCTGGGACACAAACGTTACCGCCGGATAGTTTTCCTGCATAAAGGAAATAAAGTCGCGCATGACAACGAGCTGCGCTTCGTCTCGGGCAGCAGACCGCCCTCGCCGATCCGGAGGCAAAAATTTTGCATGAGCGATATCTGAAATTGAAATCTGAGTGAGCGACTCACCCGCTTTGAGCTCATAAAGATCCTGCAGGTGCTTCTCGGCTGTCTTGTGACTATGCGCCTCAGCGATCAGCTCTTTCAATTTGGCGGAAGCCAATGTTCTTGAACACTCAAAGGCCATGTCACCCTTCTTGCGTATGTTTTTCGGCACATTCCCGTTTACCTCCACATTCAGATTTGTGAAGTATCGTTTGCCGTTAATCATGTATCTGCCGTACCACCATTTTGAGCGGAGGTTGTGCTTTTTATCTCTTCTCAGTTCCAGTCCCATGACTCGTCTCCTTGTTGTAAACGCAATGCGTTGTTTTGCTACAAGGCGGGAAATCAAATGGGCCAAAGCCACACTTTTGGCCACATTTCCCGCGAGTCAGAGAAATTCTAGAAAATAAAAAATCTCCATGGTACTGAATACCAAGGAGATAGATGGTACCCCGGACAGGATTCGAACCTGTGACCGTCGGATTAGAAATCCGATGCTCTATCCAGCTGAGCTACCGGGGTAATTTATTTAAGTTGTTTGTTTTAAACGATTTATAACTTTGGCTTTTTTTGTCATTTTTAGACTTGTAACCCTAAGTAGTAACCCGTTAAATTTTTCGTATGCCTACAACACCAAACAGCCCTGAATTGCAACGCGTTGGAGAATGTCTCTACCGCTCGCAAACGTCAAAAATATACTATGCAATTCTCAAGCGTAGCGGCAAGCAAATCAAACGCTCGCTAAAGACCACCGATCAGGCTTTGGCTAAACGCCGTCTGGCTGACCTGACAAAAAAAGCGGTCTTCCTGTCCAGCGCCGAAAACCGAGGCATTCCTTTGTCCGCTCTGGCCGAACGCTGGCTGTCCGTTTCAGGCTCCTCAATGAAGCCTTCTTCTGAACTGCGGCAAAGCGGCATCGTCAAAAAATTATCGGTCTACTTCAAAGGCATCCAAGCTCGGCAAATGACGCGGGCAATGGTCGAAGACTGGGCCACTAGCGAAAGCAAAAAAATGGCCGCGCGGACATTCAATTACGAACGGGAAACCTTCGTGCGGATTCTGGACTATGCCGTCCGTGAAGGCATCATGCTCGACAATCCGGTTCGGGCAATCAAACGGCACAAGGTGCGCACCGAAAAACCCAGCATTCCTACCAAGGAACAGTTTAAAACTCTTCTGGAAACCATCCACACCCTGCGAGCCGATGCCCTGCCATCGGCTGATCTGTGCGAACTGCTGGCCTATAGCGGATGCCGCCTGAATGAAGCAACCTCCCTCACCTGGGGCGATATCAATTTTAAACAAAAGCAGTTTACGGTCACCGGCGGAGAGAAAGGAACAAAGAACCATGAGGCTCGCATCGTTCCCCTGTTCCCTGCGCTGGAAAGCTTCCTGAACCGGTTACTCGAACGCTACCCAGAGCCCCCGCCCCCTACCGCACCGATTGTTTCAATCCGAAGCGCCAAAACCGCAATGATCAGCGCCTGCCGAGTGGCAGAGTTTCCGCATTTCTCACATCACCATCTACGCCATTTCTTTTGCAGTAATGCCATTGAAGCGGGAATTGATTTTAAGGCTATTGCAGGCTGGCTGGGACACAAAGACGGCGGGCTGCTGGTCGCCAAGACCTACGGGCACTTGCGCGACGAGCACAGCGCGATTATGGCCCAACGAATGACGTTTGGAGTGAACAATGACTAGTACGACATCTGATCTGCCAAAGCATTGGCCTAAATGGGTCAAAGAGCGTTTTACAAAGTTTTTCGCGTTAATGGATGAAGTTTATAATCATCCGTCGCTCGACAATGCTGATCCGTGGACAGATACGGCGGCTTTATCGCCAGCAAAAATATTTCTTTCCGAATTCAACTGGGAAGACCCTGCTGCGTCTGGCCCAGAAGCTCTGGGCGCTATTCTCGGCGGTACGGAGCGCAACCTCGAAAAAACAGACATTGATGATTACATGCGCGCTATTAATAAGGTTGAAGAGCATTGGCCTTTTCTAAAACGAGTTTTGCAACATACTCCAACAGCTGAAGAGCTAGAAAACCGCATGAAATCTTTTCCCAAAGGCAGTGTTGAACGGGAAAGCATTGCGGATTTTCTGGCTGAATCGAAGGAACGTGAATCCACTCCTGCTGAAATGGCGCAGACTTATTGTGAGCTCATTCAAAACGTTATCGACATTCGACCAATGGCTGAAGCTCTTGCAGAAAAGCGCGAACAAATTATTTCAGTAATCCGCGAAAGCGTGTCAATTGCCGCAAAACAACCATCTTCGGAAATGCAGGAGTTTTTGGGCGCATACAAAAGTTCTTACGAGGCACCAACTCCGGATTTTGAACATTGGGCACCTCATGAAAAAGTTCACATGATGATGCTCTTTAACCACAAGAACGTTTCTGAAATGAAAAACGCTTCGGTATTACGACGTTGGATTGTCCGGCTTCTTGGATCTTCGGGTACCTATAATCAGCGTCGCATTGATAAAATTCGTGAGCGGCTCAATCTCAAATTGAGTGGTCGCGGACGGCCCCGGAAAAATACGACAAAATAAAGTTTTCGCTGTCGAATTACTGATTCCGCCAAATTTTCCATTTTGGCGGTATGCAAAATTCACTACATCAGATTAAACGGGTCATTCCCAAGCTCGCGCTTACTCGCGTCGAAGCGGCGGAAGCACTCGGATTAACACCGGTCACTGTTGACCGACTCGCCAAGCGCGGACTGCTGCGCCCATCGCGAGCCACACGCCGACCGCTCTATTCCGTCACGGAAATTGAGCGGTTCCTGAAAGAAACCTCCGAAAGCATTGCGCTGACTGGAGGTGCGCAATGATGGCGGCGCAAAGTGTACTCAGCTCGAAAGCCGCCATGATTGCGCGGAAAATACCCCGGATTGAGCCCTTGCTTCGGATGATTGAAGCAAACGGCTTTGAAGTGGTCGGGTTCGAAGCGGCCCCGGCCATGTCAAAGCCCGTCCTCATGGTGAACACCTCGCCGGGATCGCGAGCTCTATACAAACTCCTTGAACGACGCGGCTATCAGGTTGCTCTTTCTGACCCGCCTGAGAAAACAGGAACAGTCCGGAACGAGGCTGAGCCTGCTTTTAGAACGGCGGTGTCAGTATGAGCACCCATAGCCGCACCAACCACCGGCATGAAGAGCCGGACGAAGTCCTTGAGCGAATAATGGAGCAAGCTGAACGCCGTTTAGAGGCTCAGATTGACTCGATTGGAGCGGATGGATTGACTGAATCACGCGAAGCGGCGGACGCAGAATGCACGGCTGCGCGCGCAAGCGCGCACCGTGCATCGGCGGACGCGGGGGTGAAATTAAGTAACACACCCCCCCCAAGTAGTAAAAATGATGAAATTGAAAACTGGATTGGAGCTGAGGACTGGTTCCAATACTCCCTCTATGTCCAGTGGGATAAAAACTGGCCGGAACTGAACAAGCGCCTGAAACGCGCCAAAGAAGATGCCGCGGTCGAAGGCGCACCCCCCGACTTCAGCAATATCTATTTTATGGGCGGAAGCGCAGCGGTCGGCCCGTCCGGGCTTCTGGCTGGCGGAGCCTATTATGCCTATAAGCTGACCTATGATGAGGTGTCTGTTTTGATCGCCGAGCGTGAATCTCCGCACAAAACCTATCCGAGTGTCGGGATTTCAATCAGCGGAACGGGTTGCCTTTATCCCGGCGTGACGGAGTGTTACGAAAAAGCAAACCGGATGATTGAGGCGCTCGGCGGAAAGATCATCAGCAACAAGCTTTCCCGCGTCGATATCTGTCTGGATATGCCGGGAGTGGAAATCGAACCGCTAGACCGGGCTTTTCTGGAAGAGCGATACATCTGTCGGGCTGTTGCCAAGGCTCGCCATTCTGGAACCGGCGTAACCATCGCTCTCGGCAAGTCGCCTTTGATGTGCCGCATCTATGACAAAAAGGCGGAAGTGGAACTGAAAGCCAATCCGCACAAAAATCTCTGCATGAGAGTTTATCGCTGGAAGTGTAATGAAATGCCGTCTGCGGCAACCCGCGTGGAATTTGAACTGAGGCGGGACGCCCTCAAAGAGCGAGGGATTGATACGGTCGAAGACTATTATGTCAAACGGGCCGATCTGGTTCATTATTTGACGCATGACTGGCTCCGGTTCACGGCAAACAAAGTGGATCGGGAAAACAAAAATCAATCCAAAGCCCGGACGCTTCCGCTCTGGAATAAAATCCGCAAGGCATTCAAACGCTGGGCCGGTGAACCAGTGGGGCGGTCACTTGAACCTCTTCAAAAGGGGAAAGCCAACGTCCGCAATCTCATAAAACAGGCCGTTGGAGTGGTGCTGGCTGCGGCAAGATTCCAAGGGAAAGAGATCACCAGCTGGGAAGGATTGATCGCCTACATGAATGAGGTGGGCGTGGATTTCGGCATTCACCTAAGACCCGGAAAAAAGCCAAAAACAATCCGCTTGGAAGAATAGTCGCCAAGGCGTATAAAGCAGGTTCAAAAGGGAGTTAAAAATGACTGCGATGGAAGTCAAAAGAGAAGTCCGGGAAATCCGGAAGTTTGCGGCGGAAATTGAAAAATCGCCTGAAAAGGCTCGTGCGTTTCTCAGCAAAATGAGCATGTACGATAAGAACGGTAGACTGAAACCTCAGTTCCAGTAAGTCATGTACTCCGTGCTCCCCTCCTTTATCCTCGGCTTTCACGGCTGTGATGAAGCCCTTGCGGAAAAAGTGTTCTCCGGAAAGACGGTCCTTAAACCGAGCCAAAACGATTATGACTGGCTGGGTCAGGGGATTTATTTTTGGGAAAACAATCCGCGACGGGCGCTTGAATATGCAAAGCATCTGAAAAAGCATCCGGAACAGTGCAAAGAAACCATTAAAAAACCCGCCATTATTGGAGCAGTCATTGATCTTGGCCGGTGTTTAAATCTTCTGGATTCAACATCCATCGAACTGGTCACAGAAGCCTATAAGCTCTATGAAAAAAGCTGTGCAGCCAAAGGCCAGAAAATGGCTGAAAACAAAAATATAAAGGGCTCAAAAGACCTGCTCCTGCGATACCGTGACTGCGCCGTCATCGACACCCTGCATACATTCCGCTCCGCAAACGATGAACGACCGTTTGACAGCGTCCGGGGGATGTTCATGGAAGGC
>Ga0247839_1000855_pt1 | contig 53591 bp, 53 predicted proteins | sample LaCruzMarch2015__6_FD_192405 | JGI IMG/M metagenome (GOLD analysis project Ga0247839, IMG submission 192405) | Freshwater microbial communities from meromictic Lake La Cruz, Castile-La Mancha, Spain - LaCruzMarch2015_16m | ecosystem: Environmental > Aquatic > Freshwater > Lake | place: Spain...
TTTTTGTTTTTTTTGTTATACAAAATTATTAATTATTTGGAGTCTCTTCCCTTTTTATAAAAAAAATATTTCAACTAAGTTTTAATTTATACCTTGTTTTTTATCACTTACTTCCCGATAGGAATACCAACATTTAAATAAACAGCCGTGTTATATTCATCGCGTGTAGAATCGTCAATTCTTACATCAATAAAACCGTAGTAGTAATTGAAACCAATATTCATACCATCACCACCCATCAGACGGTAACCAAGCCCTAATGCTAATCCGGCATCAAGAGGATGATATTGATCTTTAATATTTACCTCATGCTGCAAATCATCTTCAGCATTTACTGATTTGATAAAAGTATCGTAACCGTTATACATTAATCCTAATTGCACGCCTGCTTTTACATAAATATTATTTTCAAATCTATATTTAATCATAATTGGAACGCTGAAATAATTAAGCTTTCTCGTAACACTTCCGCCGTCTAAAAATATATTGTCAAGTTCAGGATTGTTTAATTGATAAACAGTCAAATTTTCTGCACCAACATTTCCTTTTACAACAACACCTGTATTTAGCAGCCAGGGATCGCTCAATTTAATATCAAAATAAAACCCGAGATTCCATCCCATTAAACTTTCAGCCTGATCAATTCCATTTATACTCGTCCAGTTCAGTCCGCCATCCAAACCAAATTCTATATTTCCGGAATTTAATTCATCTCCAAAGATTAGTGAAATAAGCACCTGTGCATTTACAGCCGTACTGCAAGAAAAGAACATTAAGACGAGTATATATTTTTTCATCGTTATAATCCAAAGCGATATTGTAATCCGCCTATAAATTGTTGACGGCTACCGAGGAAACCATATTCAGCACGAAATTGAAAATGTTTATTTAACTGAAATTGAGCTCCAACAATTAAGTTCCACATATCTTTAACTCTTTTATCCAGAGAATACTGCACGCTGGCTGTTGCCGAATTATCTAAAGCGCCATCAACCGAATTAAGCAGATTACCCGCAGCATCAATGGTTCTGTTTGCGGTTTGATACTTAGCTTTATTAACAGGATTTTTCTGTTCAATTGGCGATAGACTATTCCACCAGTTATCTACATTCACTTGGGCTTCATCCACCCTAATAAAACCCTGATCAACTTTCGTCTGCAATTCATCGGTATTAAACAGCTCACTTAAATCTATTGAGCCGTTTGTTTCGGAAGAAAATTTAACTCTAAATCCGCCAAACCAAAAAGCAAAATTCATATCCTTATCATTTAAAGGAATTGTTTTTCCAATCCTTGGACCAAAAACAAAAGTAAATACAGGTTTATCTAAAGCGCTTACGTCAGTCCATGCTATATTCATATCTAAAGCAACCCACCAGCCTTTAATTGCAAATGTTGGAGTTAGTCCGAATCCGAAAGTACTTGCATCAAAATTAGCTTTTGTAGAAAATGCAGAAATCTCTTGCCAGTTGTTTGAAGTATCCGGAAGGAAGAGACCTGCGTTGATTTCGGTAGAAGTTTTTGCCTGTGCGATAATTGCATATACATTTAAGAACGGAAAAAGCCAAATATCCGGGCGCATATTTATTGCCGAAGCTGCGGATTGCGCTTCATTAAATCTTATGATTTCATCAATGTTGTGCATTGGTCCGTTATTAAAACCAACTTGCAGGTTATCAATAATTAAATCGGATTGCTGCCATAAATAGTTAACACCGATTCCGGCAGAATACGGAAGTTTGTAGCCAAGCTTATAAGCTTGCGCTCCGTAGATTGGAAGATGGTACGGGTATTCTGAATTCTTTACAGAATCAGATTGTTCAAGTCCCTGTTCCGAATATGATTGAGCTAAAAAGCTATGAGAAAAAATAAATACGCTAAAAAACAATATATTAATAATTTTTCTCATTGATTTTTTTCCTAATATGAAACATTAAAATAACAAGTCTTTTTCAATTTCAAATATTAAATTCTATTTAATAACTAACGGAGCTTTTAGTGGAATATCGGCTATTGTGCCTGCAGGTATTTGAATGTGATTTTTTTTACCCGCGCTTAAAACAGCCAAACCTCCTGCAATTGCAGCTCCCTCGCCTGTGCCTCCAAATGCGCTGCCCACAAGTGCACCAGCTCCAACCATTTTTGCAGTATTTCCTTTGCCACCTTCAACTCCGATTGGATCGGTTACAATAGGAGTTAATTGCCCGTTTACAAGTATATCGGTAAACTGAAATGTTAATTTTGAACCGCCAATAACCTTTCCACCACGGCACTCAATAACTTTTCCGTAAACTTGTGAACCTTTGGGTGAAATCGTTTTACCATCATAAATAAAATCCACTTCTAATATTGCTTTAATTACTGTTCCAGCAGGATTTTTAGCTGTGCTGATTGGTTTATCTATATTTACCATCAACTTTGTTCCCTCAGGAACGGTTATTGTTTTTACATCAGTAGTTGTTTTTTTTGCGGTCGAATCTTTAGCTACAATTGAATCAGCTTTAGTGTTGGATAATATATCTACTGAGAAGACAAATAAAAAACATAGTGCAATTATTATTCGTTTGTTTAACATTAATTTTTCCTTTTTAAATATAATATAAATTGTTAGTTGTTTTTACGATAGTTCTGTTTTGATCTCCACATTATCGCATAAACTTCTTAAAGTTCCTTTGAAAATCTTAAATTCATCTTTACTATAATAGTTTTCTAACTGTTTATTTCCTTCAAATGAAATACTTATAGCTACATTATTTCTGGAATCAACACTGATCTTTAAATCGCTGCAATATTTATTAATCAAAGATTGAAGAGATTCCGTTGTCTGAAAAAACTCAGCTCTTTTCTTTTCATTTATCGTGGCGCTAATTATCACTGTATTCATTTGTTAATTAGATTCCAAAATTTTTAAATATTATGCTTGTTCGAGTTTAACGTAAGACAAAAAGCCTGCCATCAAAAGAACCTCACAATACAATATATTTTACTTACTTGATGAGAGAATGAAGCTAAAGTGCAACGCCATATTTAGCGAATAACGCTATATTCAGCGAGTGTTGATGCCGCGCTTAATTCCTAATTTAAGCATACGCGATCGAAGGGTTTGCGAATTTATATTTAACATCTCTGCGGCGCCGCCGGATCCGCTGATCTTCCAGTTGGTTTTTTCTAATATTTTTAAAATATGATTTTTTTCCACTTCGGCTAATGAGCTGCTTTCTATAAAGTTTTTTTGTGGAATGTTAAGAAAATCCAAATTTAAAATATTGTTGTGGGAAAGGATGATACCTCGTTCAATAATATTTTCAAGCTCGCGTATATTACCCGGATATGGATATTCTATCAAACGATTTAATGTAGATTTTGAAATTGGGCTGATTGGTTTATTTAATTTGCGCGAATAAATATTGATGAAATGATTTACAAGGATCGGTATGTCATCTTTTCTTTCTCTTAAAGGACTTACTGAAATAGGAAAAACATTTATTCTGTAAAAAAGATCGCTGCGAAAACTACCTTTTTTAATTTCATTTTCAAGCGTTTTGTTAGTTGCCGCAATTACTCTAACATCAGTTTTAATTGTTTTGGAACTTCCTAATCTTTCAAATTCGCCGTACTGCAAAACGTTCAAAAGTTTAGGTTGAACGCTAAGAGGCAGTTCGCCAATCTCATCTAAAAAAATTGTTCCTCCGTTGGCTATTTCAAATCTTCCTATACGTCTTTCTACAGCGCTGGTAAAGGCGCCTTTTTCGTGTCCGAACAATTCGCTTTCAATCAGATTTTCCGGAATGGAAGCGCAATTAACTTTAATAAAAGACTTTTTGCATCTGCTGCTGTTTTTATGAATTGCCCTTGCTACCAATTCTTTTCCGGTTCCTGTTTCACCTTCAATTAGTACAGAAGCGTCTGTTGGAGCAACCTGCTTAATTTTAAACAGAATATATTTCAGCAGTTCACTTGCACCTATTATATCATTAGTTTCGTTTGAAGAATAAATCTGATTTTTCAAATAAATATTTTCAGCCATTAATCGTTCGTTAAGTCTATTTATTTCTTCTATCTGAGATTTAATTTTATTTCTTGCCGAATTTAACTCGCTAATATCCTGCGCTAATCCCATCAAATAATCTACGCCATCTATCCATATTTGCGCGCCTGTACCGAGATAGTGTATTCGCTTTCCGGATTTTGTAATAATTTCGTATTCTATTTGCGCATAACCATCTAAAAAAGTATTTTCAAACGCAGATTTAACACTCTGCCAATAAGTTTCTTCAATAAAATTTAGAAAATATCTACCTTCCAGCTCTTTAGCAGAATATTCTAATATTTCTTCTGTCCGCATATTCCAGTCTAACATATATCCTTCTTTACTAAAGATATAAGCAATGCCCGGCATACTATCCAGAATTATACTGCTTCGTAATGTTTTTGATAATTTTTCTTTCATACATAAGTTTAACTTTTACTTGACTAATATAATACGGCATAATAAAAAAAATAGAGTAAAGACTTTTGTTTGAGTTTACAAAACAATTCTTTGTAGTTTTGCATAACTAGATTTCTATTGAAAATTTATATTTAAGGAAACAGGCAAATGAAAAATTTTATAACCTTTGTAGTAATCACAATCTTATTTTCAAACATTTCATTCAGTCAAACCAGTTACGGCAGCGATCTTTCAGCATCGGTTGCAATTCCACTTGGAACAAATGCAAAATACTATAACACCGGTTACGGTGCAATTGGCGGATTTTATTATGAGATGGATTCCAATTGGCGTATTGGATTAACGCTTGGATTTATAAGATTTGGGGTTAACGGAACTGAAGTAAACAATTATTTTCTTTCAACAGGTCAACAGGGTTCTACCGATCTAAATGGTTCAATTTCTTCCATTCCTATTTTGCTAAGTGCTAAATATGTTGTGCCTGGTAACTCAACAAGATTTTATATAATACTTGAGGGCGGGCTTTATTCATACTGGTCGAAATTAAAAGGTAATATAACATATACTGGCACGGGCGCCGGGGTAGTGCCTGTTGATAAATCTGAATTTACAAGCGAGATTGGTTTTAATCTCGGTTTTGGATTATTATTTCCTATAAGTGAAGAAATTTCAATTGATGCTAATGCCCGATATAATTTTGTACGCAACTCCGGCACAATAAAAGTAAATTACAACACTGGCGAAGAATCGGTTGGTTCTAGCCATTTTATAAATATTGGCGTTGGTGTAAACTGGAATTTTAGTTTATAGAGTTACTTATGCAGGTGTAATAATGAATTCATTTCAGCATATTTTTTTACTTTTATGTTTTTGCCAACCCGCAACAATTTGTTATTGCTTACTATTTGTACTTCTTAATAAAAGATAATTCGCAATGATTATTATCACTGTTATTCAAAAAGATTGGATATAAAAATTATCTTTATAATTTTTATTCCGCAAAAAAAATAAAATGCGTAAATCATTGCCTAACAAAATATATCATTTGTAAGCATTGTTTAGTATAAAAAAGTCAATTAAGATTGTTATATAATAAAATATTCAGGAGTACTTGTGGAACAAAAAATCGTAAATCCTTCAGAACTTTATCGCTTGCCGTGGACTCTTCCAGATAACGGAATATCCTGGCTCGAACCAACTTCAAGATGTAATCTTAACTGTTACGGCTGCTACAGAAAAAATATAAAAGATTCACACAAATCAATGGAACAGGTAAAGCACGAACTTGATGTATTTCAGGCTTTAAGAAAAACGGATTGTATTTCAATCGCAGGCGGCGACCCGCTTTTATATCCTAACATTATCGAACTTGTTGCAGAAATTAAATCACGCGGACTAAAACCAATCATCAACACAAACGGAATTGCTTTAACTAAAGAACTTTTACACAAACTAAAAGAAGCCGGCGTTTTTGGTTTTACTTTTCATATTGATAGCAAACAGGGGCAGGGACGCGATAAAAAATGGCTCGGTAAAAATGAAATTGAACTTAATGAACTCCGTTTATATTACGCCCAAATGCTTGCCGATGAAGGCGGTATGTCCTGCTCTTTCAATTCAACAGTTTACGGCGATACTTTACAGTATGTACCCGAACTTGTTAATTGGGCGCAGCAGCATATTGATATTGTGCATACAATGGTTTTTATTTTGTTCCGTTATGTTACGCCCGGCTTGCAATACGATTTTTATGCAGGCAATCAAAAAATAGTTTTTGATGATATTCATTATCATTCCAATAAAGAAGAAGTAACAAATTTAGTAGCTCCGCAAATTGTTGCTGAGATTAGAAAAAAATTCCCGGATTTTAATCCTGCCGCATTCTTAAACGGTACACACAAAGCCGATGATTTTAAGTGGCTTTTAACCGAGCGGGTTGGCACTAAAGATAAAATATTCGGATATCTTGATAATAAGTTTATCGAAATGGTTATGACGGTTTATCATTACTTTAACGATAGATATTTATCTTATGCTTCGCCCAAAATACTCGGAACCGGCAGGGCAACACTCTTTAATTTATGGACAATTAATAAAAGTGTTAGATCAGCATTCAAAAAGTATTTTGGCTATGTTTTAGCAAATCCGTTTAGATTATTTAAAAAAGTTTATATGCAGTCAATTATGATTATTCAGCCTGTAGATTTTATGGAAAACGGCGATCAAAGTATGTGCGATGGCTGTCCGGATATTACAGTATGGAAAGACAAGAATGGTAATGATCAACTCGTTTGGTCTTGCAGGCTTGAAGAACCGATGCAATACGGTGAATTTTTACACACAGTTCCAAAAGAATCTTCTAAAAAAGAAGTTCAGTTTGATGTAAACTGATAAATATTTTTATATTGAGAAAAATAAAAAAGGCTGCCTTATAAGCAGCCTCTTTTTTTGCAAAAATTTCTATTTGGTTTTTAGCAGAGGTAATTTAGAGGCTTTTTCGATGCTAATTAACAAGTTTAATCTGTTTTCAATCTGGTAAAACTTTCCTACTACTTTAGCTGGCAAAACCTTTTTCATTTTTCTGATGTATTCATTTTTAACTGAAATCTTATCGCGTTCAAGATCCATAAATGATTCCAATAATTTACCCGCATCTTCTTCTTCCATCATATAATAATTCAGCATATAGTCTTCCAGTAACTCCACCTCTTTATCGCCGAGCAATTTCATCTCACCTCTGTACTCATCGTAGATGGGCCAAAAAACCTTTGCTTGATCGGGGGTTAATTCAATATTTTCAGCAACCACTTCTTTTGCTGCCTCGCGAAGATCAGTCCTAACACCTTGAATATCCGTTTCAAAGTATTTTGTTTGTGCTTGTAAAGTAAAGCATAATCCAAGAAAAAGAACCATTACTAATTGTTTCATATTATTGCCTTTTATTTAGTTAATGAAAAAAATAATTATTTATTATGATGATTATATTAAGAAAACTTTTTGCTAATGGAAATATAACAAGCCAACAAATTGTATTTGCAGATTATTCCGTTTAACAATTATCCATTCCTTTTTTGAAATTCATTCATAAACAAAACAAGCTCCTCCACGCCCTTTACCGGAAAAGCATTATATATTGATACGCGCCGCCAGCCATCAGCTTTTATTTTTGCCAATTTATATTTGGCTTAAAATTTTTTTGAGCACACTCCCTCAAATACATATTCATTAAATTCTGATAAGGTATGTCAATTTCAGCAGCTAATCTTTTAAAATATTCAACAGTATCTTTTTCAATCCTGATTGAAATCTGTTTTTTAAGTTTCTTTATATAAGGATTTTTAACAGAATCACTAAAGTCATATTCTTTTTTCATTTTATTTTACCTCGTAATAATATTTGCTTTCTGATTTAGTTGCCTTACGTGCAGAAATAATTCTAATTGTATCATCATCTTCTTTATAAGTATGAACAACAATTACAAGTTTTAACTTGTAAGTAATGCCCAGAAGAATAAACCGATCTTCTGTAATTGAGTGTTCTGGATCGGAAATAAGTCGTGCATTATCATCACAAAAGACTGTTTCCGCTTCCTCAAATGATATTTTATGCTTTTGGATATTTATAAGGTTTTTATTTTGATCCCATTGAAAAAGCATACTATCAAATTTTCTAAAATAATTATCAGATAATGTTATTATAAATTATAAAGGAAGTAGTAAACAAACAACAATTGGAAATCAATTAAAGAAAAAGGAAAACAACAAAGGTTTTTACAACAAGCGTACTATCCCAAAACGTTGTTTATTAAAGGCTGCCATCTTCCTAAAAAGATGCCGGCTTTTGAAAAATCTATCCATTCCTTTTCTGAAATTCGTTCATAAATAAAACAAGTTCTTCCACGCCCTTTACCGGAAAAGCATTATATATTGATGCGCGCAATCCGCCAACAGAGCGATGCCCTTTTAATCCGTTGAATCCTGCTTTTGTTGCTTCATCAATAAGTTTCTTTTCAAGTTCCGCAGTTGCCAGATTAAATGTAACGTTCATTAACGAGCGGCAGTCTTTTTCAGAATGACCCTTATAAAATCTGTTGCTGTTATCAATCGCATCATAAAGAATTTTTGCTTTATGTTTGTTTATCTCGTACATCTTATCAAGCCCGCCAAGATTAAGCAAATATTTTGTTATAAGTTTGATTATATAAATTCCAAAAGTATTTGGAGTATTGTACAAGGAATCGTTTTCTGCCTGTACTTTATAATTAAGCATTGTGTGAAGTGAATCCTGACTTCTCTCAAGTAAATCTTTTCTGATTATAACAAGCACAACGCCGGAAGGACCTATGTTTTTTTGTGCGCCGGCATAAATCAAACCGTACTTGCTAACATCAATAGGTTTGTGCAAAATATCGGAAGATGCATCGCAGACAAGCGGAACATTACCAACTTCCGGTTCGCTTTGCCATTGTGTTCCGTAAATTGTATTGTTGGATGTATAGTGAACATAAGATGCATCCGGATCAAGTTTCAATTCGCTTTGTGCAGGAATACGCTTGAAAAATTTATTTTCGCCTTCACCTTCTTCAGTTGATGCAGATATGTTTACAGCGCCAACCCGCTTTGCTTCTTTAATTGCTTTTTTAGACCAGACGCCTGTTGAAATATAATCGGCTTTATTTTTTGGCGGCATTAAATTAAGTGCAACCATAGAAAATTGCAGACTTGCTCCGCCCTGTAAAAACAGTATTGCATAATCATCGGGAACATTAAGTAGTTTTTTTATTCCATCTTTTGCTTCTGCGTGTATTGCATCAAATGTTTTTGAGCGGTGCGAAATTTCCAAGATTGACATTCCAATGCCGGGCAATGTAAAAAAATCTTTTTGCGCTTCAAGTAAAACTTCTTCCGGTAATATTGCCGGACCAGCGCTGAAGTTATAAATTCGTTTTTCCATTTAGATATTCCTTAAATATTTCTTATAGTAATTTAATTAAATCTTCTTTTTTGATTTCACAATCGTTTAATATTTTTATTAAAAGTCCTTTGCCGATTGCCTCTTTTGAATGAACAGGAACAACGGTTATTCTGCCATCATTATGTTTAAGTATATAATGACTTCCTTTAATTCTGGTTATAGTAAATCCAAATTTCGTTAAAAGCCGGACTAATTCTTTGCCTGTTATAGTTGGTATTTTTGCCAATTTAAAACTTTATTAAGCAATTACTTTACACGAGATTTTTTTTTATAATTTTGAGATTTTTCATTTACAGTTACCTTTTGAACTCCAACGAATTCAGATGGATAAACAATTTCCGACTTTTCTTCCAAACATAACTCAATTGCTTCTTTTGTTCTTTCCATCAAAACATCCAAAGATTTGGCTTGTGTATGACATCCCTTTAAAGCCGGAACGGTTGCGATATAAAATCCATCCTCATCTTTTTCTATAATTACGTTAAACTCTTTTTTCATTTAAGCCCTTTTTTATTCTTCTTCAAAATAATCCGAATCTAATTTTTTAATTTCATAAACTGTTTGAGTTGATACCCCAAGATTATAATCAATAATAAGTTCAGCTAAAAGAGCGCCATCTATTAAAACTATCTTAGTTTCATTTTTAGGAACATACTCGTTTGCCTCTTTAGTAAATTTGGAAGTAGTTATAAATATTCCTTTTTTGGCTCCCTGTCCTGCAAGTGCGCCGACAAATTTATGAATCTCCGGTCTTCCAACTACACTTTCCCATCGTTTTGCCTGAATATAAATTATATCAAGTCCGAGTTTATCTTCTTTAATTATTCCATCAATTCCTTCATCACCTGATTTACCAATTGCTTTTACAGCATCACTTTCAGTTGTTTCCTCTCGCCTCTCACTTCTCACGTCTTACGTTTCTCTTCTCTCTTTTGACTTTTGAAAAAAGCCGGCATCTTATAATAAATCTGCCGGCTAAAACTAAAAAACAATTACTTTTTTTATTTATCCGCTCCAATCATTTTTTCAGGTCTTACAACTTCATCAAACTTTTCCGAAGTCAATAATCCAAGGTCCATTGCAGCCTGTTTTAGAGTAGTGTTTTCTTTATGCGCCTTCTTTGCAACTTTTGCAGCGTTATCGTAACCAATATGCGGATTAAGTGAAGTTACAAGCATCAAAGAATTTTCCAAGTGTTTTTTGATATTAACTCTGTTTGCTTCAATGCCAACAACACAATTATCTGTAAAACTTTCGCAGGCATCGGAAATTAATCGTATTGAATTAAGCACATTAAATATTATAACAGGCTTAAAAACATTAAGTTCAAAATTGCCCATTGCGCCGCCAAAATTTACTGCAACGTCGTTTCCAAAAACCTGTGCGCAAACCATTGTCATTGCTTCGCTTTGTGTTGGATTAACTTTGCCCGGCATTATAGAGCTGCCCGGTTCATTTTCGGGTAAGTTAAGTTCGCCAAGACCGCAGCGAGGACCGCTGCCAAGCCATCTGATATCATTTGCAATTTTCATTAATGAGGCGGCAAGTGTTTTTAGAACACCGCTAAATTCAACAAGAGCGTCATGTGTTCCGAGAGCTTCAAATTTATTTGGTGCGCTTACAAAAGGTTTGCCCGTAATTTTTGCAACAAAATCAGCCGAGGTGCAGCAAAATTTTTGAGGAGCATTTAGACCTGTTCCAACGGCAGTTCCGCAAAGTGCTAATTCATAAAGCCGTGGAAGTGCGCAATTAATTCTATCCAATCCGTTGGATAGCATTTGAACATAACCGCTAAACTCCTGCCCGAGCGTTAATGGCACAGCATCCATAAGATGAGTTCTGCCGATTTTAATTACATCATTGAATTCAATTTCTTTAACAGCAAGTGCGTCACGCAACTTTGTAATCATCGGTATCAGTCTGCGATGGATTTCTTCAACAGCAGCAATGTGCATTGCAGTTGGAAAAGTATCGTTTGATGATTGCGATTTATTAACATCATCATTTGGATGGATTGGTTTTTTACTTCCCATTTCTCCGCCTGCTAATTCGATGGCTCGATTAGATATTACTTCATTTGCATTCATATTGGTTTGTGTACCGCTGCCTGTTTGCCAAACTACCAATGGAAAATGTTCGTCGAGAACTCCTTCAATAACTTCATCGGCAGCTTTAACAATCAAATCGGTTTTTTCGGCTGATAAAGTTCCGAGTTCCTTGTTTGTAAGCGCCGCAGCTTTCTTTAATATTCCAAGTGCGCGAATAAGTTCACGCGGAAATTTATCGCCGCCTATTTTAAAATTCATTAAAGATCTTGCTGTTTGCGCTCCGTAATATTTGTCTGCCGGAACTTGAATTTCGCCCATTGTATCTTTTTCAATTCTAAAACTCATAATTATTCTCCAATTTTTAATTAAATATTTTATATGGTTAAATTTACAATAAATCTCAAGAGATTTTAAAAATATCTGAATAAAACTTTGCAGGTTGTTTCTATCTGTAAATCAAAAAAAGTAATTATACAAAAGCTTTAAAATCAAAGCCGCATTTGTATTTTGGAGATGATGAAAAAAACAATATTACTTTACTGGATTTTATTGAGTGGCTTGCTGATATGTCAATCATTTGATGTGCAGCGTTATTCATTAGAAGTTGACCTATATAAAAATTTTCTTTCTCCGTTTCCACATTCGTTTAATGCGATAGAGGAAATTACATTTACAGCTTTAAATGAAATTGAATCAATTAAACTTGATGCTTCGAACAAATCAATCTTAATTAACAAAATTTATTTAGATGGAAAAAGTTTTTCACACGGCAACGATACATTAACAATCCGTCTCAAATCAAAAATAAATAAAGGTAAGGAATTTAAGATCGGGATAAACTATTCGCATAAAAATGTTGATGACCAAACACTGTTTGTAAAAGAAGGAATGTTGTTTACAATGAACGCTCCCGAATCGGCGCACAACTGGTTTCCCTGTGTGGACAAGCCGTCGGATAAAGCATTGTTTTCAATCAAAGCAAAAACACCGGCTAATGTTTTACTTGCATCAAACGGTTTATTGGTTGATTCAGTGCAAATAGCCGATACAATATTTTACAAATGGCAAACGAACTTTCCTGTTGCAACCTATCTTATAAACATAACAGCAAAAATAAATTACAAACTTGATATTGATAACTGTAATTCTATACCGGTAAGATATTACTGGAATGAAAATGAAGATCAAAACAGCCTCAAAAGAATAAAGAAAATTTTGCCCGCAATGCTTGATTACTATACAACATTGTTCGGTAATTACCCTTTTGAAAAAATTGGCTTCGCAACACTTGATGAACAATTTTCTTTTGGCGGAATGGAAAATCAAACAATCATTTCACTTTGCCCAAATTGCTGGGATGAAGTTTTAATAGCTCATGAGTTTTCGCATGAATGGTTTGGCAATATGATAACTCCTGCCTCTTGGGCGGATATATGGCTGAACGAAGGATTTGCAACTTACTGCGAAGGTTTGTGGCTCGAAAAAAATTATGGCAAAGATGCATACAATTACTTTATAAACTATTCTGCCGAAAGATATTTTTCCGAACAAAATAAATTTCCTGTATATAATCCAGAATGGTCAAATTACACTCCGGCAAAGGATTCGCTTTACAACGGCGCCATAATCTATTCAAAGGCTGCGCTGATAATTCATACTTTAAGAAATGTTATCGGAGATTCTTTATTCTTCAAAGCAATTAAAGATTACCTGTCTGATAAAAATTTAATGTATAAAAATGCTTCTTCACAAGATTTAATTGCAAAGATAAATAAGGCTGCTGATAAAGATATGCAATGGTTTTTTGATCAGTGGCTTAAAACGAAATATCATCCCGTATATAATTTCTATTCTGCAATCACAAAGGATGATAATGGTAAATGGAATGTTGAGTTTACAATTTCTCAAACAAACGAGGATGATATATTATTTATTATGCCAGTTGAAATCGGTATAATTTTCAGCGATAGAAGTAAAAATGTAACCACTGTCTTTAATAATAAATCAGATCAAAATTTTAAATTTTTGTTTGACAAACAACCTGAAGAAGTTCTCTTTGATCCATCGAATAAAATTCCTATTAAAAGAATTACAAATAAAAATTAATCATTTCAATACTAACTTATTTTGCTGATTGGATAGAGAATAATTTTTCCATAGTAAATATGACAAATAATGTTTCTTTTTCATTTGTAAAATTCCTAAATCACTATTAAATAAGTAACGATGTTCTTTTTTTATATAAACTATTAAAAGAAACTTTTATTAAAGTTTAATAATTTGAAATTCCTTTAACCAATACTATTGAGCTATCTTTATTATAAATTCTAAACAATAATATTATATCCATCATAGCGAATTATAAATAAAAATTATTTGGCATAAAAAATATCAATCTGAACATTTGATTTATTTAATTTCTAATCAAAATAATTTATGGAGGTTCTAAATGAAATCAACAAAATTAATATTCATCTCATTTTTATTGTTACCCTTATTCTTCATTTCCTGCGAGGAAACAATCAATAATTATGATAAAAGCATTATTATAACAGATTCACTTAGATGGGATAATTATGATGATTTAGTTAAAGTAGTGTCTGATGTTCCAGCAGGAATATTAACTTATTCCGAATTGGAAAAAATTCCAAGGGGAACAATTATGAAATTAAGAGTAAATAGAGAAGATTTTGAAGTTTGGGAAGTTTATGTAGTATTTGATGCTGTTTACAGGGAAAATAATGAACGCCTAATATTATGCCATACACCAAGTATTTTTCCTATCGGTTCCGGAGATAGCGGTTCACCGTTATTAACTACTGACGGTAAAGTCGTAGGAATATTATGTTATGGATATTCAGGAAATTCAAACGATTTTATTGCACGAGCCGTTGAAGATGTTTTAAACATTCAAAACAATAATTCATCTCAATCATCCAATTCTGCATTGCACGATTTAGTTAGTCCTGTTTTTTATGTTTCTGGCTTCAATAAGCAGGCAGCAGAAAGATATCCCTCTTTAAATAATCTATTTAAGGATTTTACAATTATAAAAAATGAACCTATTAACTCAAGCAAACAGTTATATAAAACATCAAATGAAATAACAATTCCTGGATCATCTATTTCAGTTTCATATATTACAGGGGACTACATAACTGCATCTGCCATAGGAACCTTGTCATTTATAAAAGAAGAATTATTATTTGCTTTCGGTCACGATTTTCACCCATTTACAGCTGCACCAACGTTCTTGGCAAGTACAAAGTCTTTTATAAAGTCAAGCAATATTTCCTTTAAAATGTCTGAACCAACGACTCAGTTTATTGGTTCATTTGTAAAAAATGATTTTAACGGTATATTAATTAATAAATTTACAACTCCACAGGTTGCAGATATTCAAACAAACTGTTCTTATAAAGGTAAATCAGTATTCTCATACAACCACAAACTGTCCATTTCGCCCGATATAGATTTTGATAAAACTTTAGCAACTGATTTATCCTGCTATTTAATTTATTTGAATGCTTTGATTCCAAACAATATTCAAAATAAGCAACTAAGTGCAAATTGCAATCTGGAAATCATAACAGAAAAGGAAATAAGAAAAATTACCTTTTCAGTCAATGGAAGTGGTATTGATTGGGCTATTTACAATTACATAACTTCAAATGTGGATTTAATTATTGCAGAAAATAAAATAAAAAGCTATAGTTTATCTGTTGAATTGTATTAGAAACAAAAAAATGTTTGCCATAATATAGATGACAGTAGTTCAATTTTTTTCAGTTCAGTTAACTACGGTAGCTTATTTATTATGCCAATTGAAATCGGTATAATTTTCAGCGATAGAAGTAAAAATGTAATTACTGTCTTTAATAATAAATCAGATCAAAAGTTTAAATTTTGTTTGACAAACAACCTGAAGAAGTTCTGTTTGATCCATCGAATAAAATTCCTATTAAGGAAATATTATTAAAAGACTTAGAAACTTTTAAACCAGGCATTAAGGATGTTGATTAACAGTGATAATTTTATGAGTTGTTTGTTCAAATAATAAAACTAAATTGCATTAGAATTTTTAAGGCATAAATATTGAAAGGTTTTTATAGATTTTTGTTACATTTTTTATAATAACATAATGGATAAAATGAACTTACATCTTATTGATAGAAGCAACTACCTAAAAGGTCTTTTTATTACGGCTAAGTTAGACAGGCAGCTTACACAACCGGAAAAAGATATCTTAAAAAATTTTTCGGATAAATTGGGTTTTGCTCAGGATTTTTATGAAGAAACTGTAAACAGTTTGCTTTCAAATAAATATTTGCTTGAAGAACCAATAATATTTTCTGATCCAAAAATCGCCAAATCTTTTGTTATAGATGCAATTAAACTTGCTTGTTGTAATGATTTAATTACAGTTGATGAAATTGACTGGCTAAAAAAAACTGCCTCACTAAATGGAATTGAAAGCATATTTATTGATAAAGAAATATCAAACTACAAGAATGCAGAAAAACTTAACTCGCTTGGTAACTTTGCTCTTTTTTCAATCATCTAAGCTTTTTTTAGGATAATATCCTGTTTGATTTCTTTGTCCTTTACTAACCAATATCTAATTTTGATTAGATGATTTCGATTATTTATATCAAAATGTTTAATACAATCCATAAGGACCCGAAATGAAAAAAATGAAAGCCCTTGTAAAAAAATATGCTCAACCTGGTATCTGGATGGATGAAGTTCCCATTCCGGAATATGGGCCTCACGATGTTTTAATAAAAATCCAAAAAACTTCAATATGCGGAACCGATATTCATATTTACAACTGGGATGAATGGGCGCAAAAAACCATACCTGTTCCTATGCATGTTGGGCACGAGTATGTTGGAATAATTGAAGCTTTTGGAGAGCATGTTCACGATGTAAATATCGGCGAAATTGTTAGCGGGGAAGGACATATAGTTTGCGGAACCTGCCGTAATTGCCGCGAAGGAAGAGGACATCTTTGCCCGCATACAACGGGTGTTGGCGTTAATCGTCCAGGATGTTTTGCCGAGTATCTTGTAATTCCTGTTTCAAATATCTGGCACTGCGATAAGAGAATACCTAAAGACATTATATCTGTTTTTGATCCATTGGGTAATGCTGTTCACACAGCGCTTAGTTTTGATTTACTTGGCGAAGATATTTTAATAACAGGCGCCGGACCAATTGGTATTATGGCTGCGATGGTTGCACGACACGCCGGAGCAAGATATGTTGTAATAACCGATATGAATCCTTACAGATTAGAACTTGCCAGAAAAGTAGGCGTAACAAGAGCTGTTGATGTTACAAAAGAAAAACTTTCGGACGTTGCTGATGAACTCGAAATGAAAGAAGGATTTGATGTAGGGCTGGAAATGTCCGGCAGTATTAAAGCATTGAATGATATGATAGACGTTATGGTTCACGGCGGTAAAATGGCTTTGCTTGGTATTCTTCCCTCCAATGCAAGTGTTGATTGGACAAAAATTATTTTCGGCGGCTTAACAGTTAAAGGTATTTACGGAAGAAAGATGTTTGAAACTTGGTACAAAATGCAATCTATGATACAGAGCGGATTAGATTTAAACTCAATAATAACTCACAGATTTAGTATTGATGATTACAAAGAAGGTTTTGAAATAATGAGATCGGGCAATTCCGGTAAAGTTGTGCTTAATTGGGAAGATTAATAATTAAACATTCTGCGCCGATACTTTATTGGCTGCACCGTTAAAGGAATATTATGTTTGAAAATACAAAAAATCACTACTCAAAAATTATTGAACAGATTAAAGAAGACGGCTTATTCAAAAATGAAAGAGTAATTACTTCACCTCAAAGTTCGCATATAAGCGTTTCAAACGGGCAAACTGTTTTGAATATGTGTGCAAATAATTATCTGGGATTGGCTGATAATCCGGAAATAATAAAAGCCGCAAAAGACAGTTTTGATAAATGGGGATTCGGAATGTCATCCGTTCGTTTTATATGCGGAACTCAGCAAATACATAAAGAATTAGAAAATAAAATTTCAGAATTTCTCGGAATGGAAGACACGATTCTTTATACATCATGTTTTGATGCAAACGGCGGATTGTTTGAAACAATACTTGGCGAAGAAGATGCAATTGTTAGCGATGAACTTAATCATGCAAGTATTATTGATGGAATTAGATTATGTAAAGCACAGCGCTATCGTTATAAAAACTGCGATATGAATAATCTTGAAGAAAAATTGAGCGAAGCAAAATCAAACAATGCAAAAAATATACTTGTTGCTACGGACGGCATTTTTTCTATGGATGGATTTATTGCTCCATTAAAAAATATTTGCGATATAGCTGAAAAATTCGGCGCAATGGTTATGGTTGATGATTCACATGCAGTAGGATTTATGGGTAAACACGGCAGAGGAACCCACGAACACAATAATGTTATGGGAAGGATTGATATAATTACAGGAACTCTTGGAAAAGCTCTCGGCGGAGCAAGCGGCGGATACACATCCGCAAAAAAAGAAATTATTGATCTGCTTCGACAGCGCTCACGCCCGTATTTATTTTCCAATACAGTTGCGCCTGCAATTGTTGCAGCATCTTTAAAGGTTTTTGAAATGCTTAGTGCAACAACGCATTTACGCGACAGGTTGGAAGACAACACAAAATACTTTAGAGAAAAAATTAAAGCGGCGGGTTTTAATATTAAAGAAGGCGTTCATCCGATAGTTCCCATTATGCTTGGCGATGCTGTACTTGCGCAAACTATGGCTGCAAAGATGCTTGAGAAAGGCGTTTATGTTGTGGGATTTTTCTTTCCCGTTGTGCCAAAATCAACCGCGCGGATAAGAGTTCAAATTTCTGCCGCTCATTCAAAAGATGATCTGGATTTTGCAGTTGCAAAATTTTTAGAAGTAAAAAACGAAATGAATATTTAATTTATATTCATTTAAAGTAATTCTACCTCCTGAAAAGTATTAGTTGAGATAACTAAGTAAATAAGTATATTTTGAAAAATAAATTTTTCTTTTTAATCATTATTAAGAGGTTATAAAAATGTTTAGATATGTTACTACCATTAGCGTAATAATAGTTTCAGTTATACTATTTGCTTTAAGCTGCTCTGAGGAAAAATTTAATTCCCCCGAAGCTGTTGTAAAAGCAAATCTAAAATATATGAACGAAGAAAATTTGAGCGGCGTAATGTCAACTATTCATACGCAAAGCAATGCTTATGATGCAACTGAAAAGGTTATTGCGGAATTATTTGATCAATACGATTTAGAATATACTATCGAGAAAATGGAAGTTGTCGAAGAAAAAGAAGTTAGCGCCGTCGTCAGTTTTACACAGGTAACAAAGAAAAAAAGCGGAGGAGATTTCCGGGATAATCGAATTTCAGGACAACATATTATAAAAAAAGACGGGAACAACTGGAAAATATTTATTACAGAGATTTATTCTACAGAATATCTTAATTAAATTATTCGGCTTACTAATCTTTTATAGAAATTTTATGAAAAATATTTTATTATCAATTTTGTTTATTTGCTCAGTTTCGATTGCGCAGGAACAATCCATTGCTATTGGAAAAACCGAATTAAAATTGGGCGCCGACAAAGAGAATATTCTCAATCAACTTGACAAATCATTTTATGTTGAGGAAGATGAAACTGTTGACAACATCTTTATTATTTGGGATACTAACAAACGAACTTATAATTATGGATATATTGAGTTTGATGCTTCAGATAAACTTAATTCAATAAGTAAAAACTGGAGCAGCGCTGTAAACGATGGTTATAGCAAAATATTTGAACAGATGATTAAGATAATTGAAAGTTATAAAAAGGATGGCGATTTAATAGTTGAAACACAGGAAATTTTCGAGCCCAATTATAAAGCCAAAACTCTTATTTTTATACAGGGTAAAAAAATAATTGAACTTTCACTTGTAGGAAATAGAATTGTTCTTAAAGAATCGTTAAAAACAGCCGAATAGTATTTTTGACTTATTCATTAAAACAACAAAATTTGATAAAAAAGGAAACTTATGAAGAAGATATTATTAATGTTATTTCTGCCTCTATTTGTTATTATATCCTGTTCCTCTAAACCAGAATATAAAACTCCGGAAGCAGTTGTTAAGGCAAGCACAAAATATCTTAACGAAGAAAACATAGAAAGTTTTATGACGACCATTCTAACCCGCAGCCCTTACTATCATGATATAGAAACAAATACTAAAAAGACTTTCGAGATGTATGACTTAAAATATAAAATTGAAAACATTAAAGTGCTTGAGCAAAGTAAAGGTGAAGCAAAAGTTGAGTTTACACAGGTAACAACGAAAATTAAAGGACCGGATTTTAAGAACAACAAAACAACCGGTGTGCACATCTTACAAAAAGAAGGTGATTCCTGGAAAATCTACTCAACTGAAATGGTTGATGTGGTATTTTTAGATCAAAAAGATCCACATAACTAAATCTTTATAAAATTGAATCAACAAAAAACCCGAAACAATTTATGTTCGGGTTTTTTTATGCAAGATAAAATCTTTTGTTTCACTATTTCTTTTCAACTTGCTGCATTTGCGTCCAGGGATTTGAATCTGTGTTCCATGTTTCAACTTTAATTTTAGCCGAGCCATCTTTTTGCATTTCCCATATAGTAATGTACTTTCCTTTGTCGCTCCATTCAGGCATATTCGGTCCGTTCATTTTCATATCGTAGTTCCCTATTTCAATTGCAATATTTCCCTCCACAATAACATCTGTAATTGCAAGAACAAAATGTGTTGTTTTCCAGCCGGATTTCACCTGTTCCTCGCTTAGCTGTTTTATCTTTTCGATCCCTCGAACAGTTGGCTGATAACTCGGCATAGAAATTATGTCATCAGTGTACATCGAAAACATTTTTTCCAGATCATTATCCAAAATTGCCTGCGTATAAACTTTATTCATCTCTTCAATTTTTGCTTTTACTTTAGCAATATCCTGCGCAAGTAATATGGATGAAAAAATAGTTACCCCAACAATAAGAGTTAAAATTCGTTTCATAAAAAGCCTCCTAAAAAATAAATAATTTTGAACCTTCAATAATTTAAAAAAGCAAAAACACGATTACAATTTTTAATTTATAATCGGTTAAATATTAAGATTAACTGAATCTATACAATGGTTAATCAATTTACCTTACAAACCAATCCTTTAAGATAATGTCCTTCGGGAAAATTTGTTGAAATTGTATGATCGGGTGATTGCGATAAATACTTCATAACATTCACGTGTTTGCCGGAATCTAACGCAGCATCTGCAACAATTTTGTTGAATAATTCCGGCGTTACGTGCCCGGAACACGAAAAGGTAAACAACACTCCGCCTTTATTTAAGAGTTTTAATGCAAGCAAATTAACATCTTTATAACCGCGGCTTGCCTTTGTTATCTGGTTTACGGATTCGGCAAATTTGGGAGGATCAAGAATTATTACATCAAATAACTTATCAGTATCGCGCAGTTTTCTTAAATACTTAAAAACATCATCATTAATATTTTCATAGTCGGATTTTTCAAAATTGTTTAGCGCAATATTTTTATCGGCAAGTAGTAGTGCTTCAGATGAAGAATCAACATTCGTGATTTTTTTTGCACCGCTTTCCAGAGCATAAACGGAAAATGAGCCTGAAAAAGAGAAGCAATTTAGAATTTCTTTTCCTTTACAAAATTGAGATAACAATAATCTGTTCTCTCTTTGATCGAGATAGAAACCTGTTTTATGTCCGTTTTTTATATCAACAAAAAACTTCTTTTTATTTTCTAATATCTCCAATAAATCCGGCGGTTCTGTACCAAACAAAACTCCTGCAATCGGCTGCAAACCTTCTTTACTTCGCACCGCAACATCGGAGCGTTCATAAATTCCGGCAGGTTTCAAAATTTCAGCAAGCTGGTTTACAATAACGTCCTTCCAGAATTCTGCGCCTGCTGATAAGAATTGGCAAACTAAAAAATCAGAATATTTATCAACAACTAAACCGGGCAGCCAATCGCTTTCGGCATTAATAATTCTGTAAGCATTTGTGATTTCGGTGTTTAATATTTCACTGCGAAAATTAATTGCTTGTTTAATTTTAGATTTGAAGAAACCGGTATCAATTTTTTCATCTTGATTGAATGACAGGATGCGAACAGAAATTTGTGAATGGGATGAGAAAGAACCCCAACATAAAAACTTTCCGTCAGCCGATCTCACTTCAACAGTTTCGCCGTTTTGAAAAATTTCTTTTGTCGAATCTATTGCGCCGGAAAATATCCAGGGATGTTTGCGCAGCAGAGATTTATCTCTTCCTTTTTTTAGCATAATAATTGGCATAATAAACCTCTGATAAAATTTTTAATGAATAAATAATTAGTATAAACAAGGTTGTAAAGATAACTGAAAAGGATGGCTAATTTCTTTACTGCTTCTGTCTGAAAAATCTTTACATAATTCTTTGATATTTTCAGAATCAATATTTAAGTGCGTTCGCCAGCTAAGCCCACAATTTTTAGTTACGTAATAATCTAATCCAAGTCATGATTTAATATTTTACGCTGCACTTCAATTTGTTTTTCAAGTTCGTAATTGGTTCTTTCCATTTCGTCGCGTTTCTTTTCTAAAAGCATTAATATTTCCTTTACTTTTTCTTTTTCAGAAACCAGCGATTCATATTCGTTTCGCTCTAAACTTGCAATTTTTCTCAAGTCTGTAATTGTTTTTTCCAAATGAGTTATTTCTTCCGCAACAGCATTCCGTTTGGATTCAAGTTCAGAGATAGCCGTACTTAGCCCGGATATTTTATTTTTTCCCATTTCTGGATTGAAACTTAAAAACTCACCTGTATTTTGAAATTCATCGGTTTTAAAATTTTTCAACGAATCGTTTTCATCAATTTGTTTTTTGATTTTATCAAGTTTTGCGGAATATTCAAGCAGCGAAGTTTGCTCATCAAATTTTAGCTGGCGAATGTTCAATGTTTCATCATTCAATAAATCAATTTCTTTTTGGATTGTTTTTTTCTTTACAAAAAGCAACTCAATTTCCTTGATAATAGAATTTTTAATTTCGCTTTGCTCGGCAATTTCGCGGCGTAATTTTTTCAGCGAATCACTCAGATCGCGTATATCGTCTTCCCTTTCGGAAATACTATTAATTTTTTGCAGCAGTTCTTTGTTGATGCTTTCTAATTCACGTATTTTTTTCGATTCAAACAAACCCATTACAATTTTCCTTCTTTATACAATCTGCGAAAATTTATTTTTTCAATCTGTCTTTCGATAATCAAATCGGCAAGTTTTTCTGGGATTGATTCCCTGTTTGCTTGAGAAAATAATTCGCTTAACTTTTTTTCACTTATATCTATTCTGTAAAGTGTGTTTAATAGAAGATCGTAATTATGATCCAGCAAATCTTTCATTTTAACAATAAGATATTGCCGAAATTCTTCCAATTTTTCAAAATCATTATTTGGAATAACTGAATTGAAATCACTCTTTACAAAATCTTTGGAAATTGATTTTTGAATTGATGATATTTCTTCGCGTTTTAATACTTCATTCATATTCTATTTTGATTGATATTCAATTATTTAATGAAACACTTGATACTTAAACTTCTTTAACAAACTATATAATGCGTAAACAAAAAACACAGCAGCAAAAACATCAATAGAGTAATGAACATGCTGAAGCAAAACCGAAACTGCAACCGCAACTGTACTAATAAGAAAAATAGTTTTGATAAGTTTATTTTCAGATACCAGAAACAGTATAAATAAAGTTGCCGTATGCCCCGAAAAAAAAAGATCCTTTGTTAATGTTTTACCCGAACCAAAAAATTCTACAAACGGATCGTTCAATGCAATCATATTTTGCGGCGGTTCAAGTGGAAGTATGTACATTGCTATTATTCTTACTATAACCATCATGGTGTAAAGTTGAATTGCAAACAATAATCTGCAAGGATTTTTTGCAAGTGAAATTACTGCTGTTATAAGTGAAATATAAATGAGCGCAAAAATAAGCCACGTTAAATCAATAGGAGTAAAAAGATTGAGAACCGGATCGGGCAGTGAAACGCCCTGTCTTGCCTCAACAAAATTTAGAAAATTAGTTAACGATGCAAGCACAACCGCAAGTAAAATGAGCGTAATTGCCAATTCAATTTTATTGCGTTTTATTTTTAAAAATTCTTTCCAGTTCATAATGTCTGTAAAATTAATTATGGAATTAAAATTTAATATAACCGAGAAAATACGGAAGCATATCACGCCACGTGGGCCAATCGTGCGGTTTATCGTGTCCCCACAAATCCAACCAGTGTTTTACTCCGCGCGAATTAAGAATATTAGATAATTGCTTTGAAGCGTCGGGATCTTCAAAATCGCCCTGCCCTGTTGCAATAATAATTTTGCCTCGTCTCATATTATCAAACATAAAATCATCGTGCCAGCGCGGCAAATAATCCACAGGCGAATTGAAATAAACATTATCATCAAAGTGCCCTTTTGTATAACTCTTCAGATCATAGCTGCCGCTCATAGCAATTGTGCCGGAAAAAATATCCGGTCGTCTGAAAAAAATATTAGCTGCGTGCAACGCTCCAAGCGATGCACCAGTTGTAACAATCGGGACCAATCCTTTGCAATTATTGTGAATGAATGGAACAACTTCTTCAACAATATATCTGTTATATTGTTGATGACGAATTGCTTTGTGAGCCGGATTCATATTATTGTTCAGCCAGCTTTCGTTGTTGATGCTGTTGATTGAAAATGCTTTTAACTTTCCATCGCGTAAAAACGGCGCAATTGAATCAATTAGTTTAAATCGTTCATATTCAAGAAAATCCGCTCCGGCGGTGGGAAACATTAACAGAGCATAACCATAATGCCCGTAAACAACAATTTCCATTTCTTTGTTAAGATTTGGGCTGTACCACCTGTGAATCTCTCTGCTCATCTGCTCTCCTTGTATTAAGTGTAATTTTGTAAAACTTGATGCTGAAACTAAAGAATTGAAGCAAATTTTGAAAATGAGTTAAAACCTGTTTTGTAATTCTCTACAAAATAAAGCGTGATAAAGAAAAACTAAATTAGTGTTTGCATTTAAACTTCAACATTCTATATTTGCATTAGTTCTTTAAGATAATGTCGTGATTTAAGGCAACTTGCAACGACAATAAATAATTAGCTAAACAGTTTTAGAAAAATGTAACTCGCTGTTTGGCGGGTTTTTTTGCTTTAAATCGGATAGTCGTAATTTAAGACCAATTGCTGCGACTAAAAATAACAAGCTAAAAAGTCCTATGGAAGATTTTAACCAGCCCGCTTTTTTAGCGGGCTTTTATTTTTTAAATACAATAAAAAAACAAGGAGAAACAAAATGAATGAATTAACTGAAATACTCGAATCAATTCCGATTGATCCATTGACAGGTTCGGTGGCAGTTCCTATTTACCAAACATCAACTTATGTGCAGGAGGCGCCCGGCGTTAATAAAGGTTTTGATTATACACGAACAAATAATCCGACAAGAAAAATTCTCGAAGGAATTGCAGCAAAACTTGAAAACGGTAAAAACGGATTGGCTTTTGCAAGCGGCTTGGCTGCAATTGATGCGGTTGTAAAATTATTAAGCGCGGGTGATGAGATTGTTGCCGTTGATGATATTTACGGCGGAGCTTTCCGCTTATTTACAACTGTTTATAACCGTTTTGGCATTACAGTAAAATTTGTTGATACAACAAATGCAGCTAATGTAGAAAAAGCAATTTCAGAAAAAACAAAATTGATCTGGTTAGAAAGCCCGACAAATCCATTATTAAAAGTTTCGGACATCGAAGAGATTGCAAAAATTTCTAAAAAGCATAACATACTTTTGTGCGTTGATAATACTTTCGCTTCGCCGATACTGCAAAAGCCGTTAAATCTCGGCGCAGATATTGTTCTGCATAGCGCTACAAAATATATCGGCGGACATACGGATGTGCTTGCAGGTTTATTGATAACCGCCGATGATGAACTTGGCGAAAAATTAAAATACATTCAAAACGCTTCGGGCGGGGTTTTAAGTCCTTTTGATAGCTGGTTACTAATCCGCAGCATAGAAACATTAAAAATTCGTGTTGAAAAACATTCCGAAAATGCACTTAAAGTTGCAAAATATCTTGAAACAAAATCTCAGCTAAAAACAGTTTATTATCCGGGACTTGAAAGCCATCCGAATTTTAAGACAGCAAGCAAGCAACAAAAATTACCGGGCGGCATAATTTCAATTTCATTTTTAGATGATACTGAAGAAACAGCAACTAAGTTTGTAACTTCAACTAAGATTTTTAAACTTGGCGAAAGTTTGGGCGGCGCTAAAAGTTTAATCAGTCATCCGGCATCAATGACGCATAAATCCATTCCGAGAGAAATTAGATTAAAAGCCGGCGTTACCGATAGCCTTGTTCGGCTTTCAGTTGGGTTGGAAGATGCCGAGGATATGATAGCGGATATCGAACAGGCTTTGAAAAATATTTGAGTATAATCTTTTTCAGGACTTAACAGAAAATGTGTAGCTCACTTTTTATGCCGATAGCAAGCAAAGTGAACTACACTTTTTTATTTAATTTCATAAAGGTAATTCGGCACCTTGATTTGTATTCCGCTGTATTCACCATTTAAATCAGTCCATTGATCGCCAACGGTTCCAATAATTTCGTATCCTTTGGAAGTAAGTTCGGCTCTCTTTTTACTCTTAAAATCCAGTGCTTTAAGTTTTTGCTCATCTGCACGCTGAGTTATTAATGTATCAAAAGACTTGTAACCTTCCTGAACAAGATTTTTATAAGTAACATCGTACTCTTCAAAATTTCTGCCAGTAAGAAAAATTATTTTTATATTTTTAGATAGAAGATAATCGTACAAATCTTTTACCTGTTTTATAGCTGGCGCTTTTAATTCGTTGTTCCATTTTTTATTTAGATCATACACGTAACCGAAATCCATTTGCTTTGCAAGTCCATAATTGTTTAAAGCAGTTTCATCAACATCAAAAATCACAACAGAGTTGGCAGTAAAATCTACCCTGTTAAATTTTTCTTTAGCAATGTTAATAACTTCGTTCATTTCCAGATCGAACCTGCCGGTTTCATAATAATCTTTAACAATATCCTTAGCTGTTCTAAGGTTTACAATTTCGTTTGATGAGCAGGAAACTAGAAAAAGAGTAAGAATAAAAGTGAGAGTGAGATTTTTATAATTCTTCATAATCAATACGATTAAATTTGTTAATTAATTTGTGTTCTTATCTGAAATTCAAACATATCATTTCGAATTGCAAAACAGATGTCCTAATTTATTTCTTTTCGCCAAAGAAAAACAAAAGTGGTCGTTCAAGTCGTGCAGCCCATTCAGTTTCATTATGTTCTGCGCCGGGTGCATAGTAATAATCTAAATCGTGCCCGATTAGGTAACCCTTTTTTGATAGTTCAACAAACATTCGCTGCCCGCGTATTGAACCGTCTTCACCATGATCGATATAAAAATGAACATGCTTTTTAGGACCTTCATAATCAGCAACTTGATTTATGCTCCTATCGTTATTAAAATAAAACGAACTTGATAAACAACCAGCCATTGCAAAAGTATTCGGGTAATGCCACGCTGCATAAAAGGAAATCAATCCTCCCATAGATGAACCCATGATTGCTGTTGATTCCTTTTTAAGTATTGTTCTGTAATTATTATCTATAAATGGTTTAAGTTCTTTAACGAGAAACTTGAGATAATTTTGTCCCTTTTCGCTCCAGCAATATTCATCCAATCTATCTGGTGTGTTATAAACTCCGACAATAATTATTTCTTTAATTTTTTTTTGCTTAATCAGTTTTGTAACTGTTTCATCAACTCGCCAATCTTTTCCAGCATAAGCTGTTTTGGGATCTAAAATATTTTGTCCGTCGTTCATATAAAGAACAGGGTAACGTTTACCGGAATTTTTCTGTTGATTATATCCGGGTGGCAGCCAAACAATTACATCTCTTGTGTTATTAAGATGAGATGAGGAAAAATCCTTATGATAAATTACATTTCCCATTATTTCATCAACAGCCTGCCCGGCTTTTCTTCGTACTTTACTAATCTCCTCTGCCATTTTTCTTTGCTAACTTTCTTACTTAATATGTTATAAAATGAGGCAAAAAATAAACTATCATTAAGTAACAAAAAAATATTTAATTATTTGTTTTAAATTCTTCTTCATAATTACTAACCAGTACAATAAAGATTGTATTCCGATTCATCATTTCAAGCAATAATATTTGAATGTAATCCTTTCTTGCTGTCGTTGTTTTTCATTATCAGCAATGCAGATTTATCATTTTATTATTCCGTTTATTTTGCGGATTTTTAGCCGAGTAATTTTATTCATTTCTAAAAAGGAATTAAAAGTCTATGGCAATTATTAAACCTTTCAAAGCATTACGCCCTCTAAAAGAGAATGCTCATCTTGTTGCAAGCGTTCCTTATGATGTAGTTAATCGTGATGAAGCGGCTCAATTTGCGGCAGGCAATCCATTAAGTTATTTGCATATTACAAGATCGGAAATTGATTTACCTGATGTAAAAGATGTTTATACAAAAGAAGTTTATCTAAAAGCAAAAGAAAATCTTGGAAAGATAATTGAGCAGGCGCCGCTTAGCACCGATTTACAACCTCATTTTTATCTTTACAGATTGATTATGGATGGAAGATCTCAAACAGGAATTTGCGCAACTTTTTCTGTTGATGATTACGATAACAACATAATTCTAAAACACGAAAAAACCCGCAAAGTAAAAGAAGATGATCGTACAAATCATATAATTACTACACAAGCACAAACAGGTATTGTGTTTTTAACCTATCGCGGAGTTCAGTCCGTTAACGATATTATTAATAAAACAATCAGCGAAGTTAGTCCTGAATACGATTTCACTGCCCCCGATGGAATTAAGCATACTGTTTGGGTTTTGCCCGATGTGTATAATGATTTGATAATAAATGCGTTTACAAGTGTTGATAAACTTTACATCGCAGATGGGCATCATCGCGCAAAAAGCGCAAGCCGCGCACGCGAAGAAATGATGAAACTCAATCCTAACCATAACGGAAGTGAAGATTATAATTATTTTATTGCCGTACTTTTTCCTGCCGATCAGCTTAAAATACTTCCTTACAATCGTGTTGTGTTTGATTTGAACGGATTGAGCAAAGCAGATTTTTTAGATGCAATAAGCCAAAAATTTGTTGTAACAAAAACAACAGAAAAAACTCCTCAAACAAAAAAATCTTTTTGCATGTATTTAGATAAAGAATGGTTTCTGCTTAAACCAAGAGATGCGGTATTTGCAAGTTTGTCGTTAGAAAAATCTGTTGGCGAAAAACTTGATGTAAGTATTTTGCAAAACTTTTTGCTCAATCCTGTTCTGGATATTGATGATCCGAGAACGAATACAAGAATAGATTTTATTGGCGGAATACGAGGCACAGCAGAGCTTGAAAAACTTGTAGATTCCGGTAAAGCAGTTGTTGCGTTTTCGCTTTACCCGGTTGGGCTTGATGACTTGATGAACATTTCCGATGCCGGAGAAGTTATGCCGCCAAAATCAACATGGTTTGAACCGAAACTTAGAGATGGATTGTTGACGCATTTGATTTAGATAATTAGTGGCACATTTTTTTTGCTGCATAGAAACTTAAAAAAAATACTAACAAATAAAGAAAAATAGACTATGGATGAAATACCCGGCTTTCAAAAAATGATGCTGCCCTTGTTGCGATTTGCAGGGGATAAAAAAGAACATTCTACAAAAGAAGCAATTGAATATCTTGCGGATTTTTTTAATCTGTCTGAAGATCAAAAAAATAAAATGCTGGAAAGCGGAAATCAAAAGGTTTTTTCAAATAGAGTTAATTGGGCAAGAGCCTATCTAAAAATGGCAGATTTGGTCAACCCTACTAAAAAAGGTCATTTTAAAATTACCGATAAAGGTATAAAAACTCTTAGTGAAAATCCGCCCGAAATTAATCTGAAGTACTTGAATAGATTTCCGGAATATCTGGAAGTAAAAGCGAGTTGGAAGAAAAACCCAGATACAGAAAATGAAATATTAACGCCCCAAACACCTGAAGAATTATTGGAAAGCAGCTATCTGGATATAAGAAAAGCCTTAGCGCAAGAAATACTAACCAAGATAAAAACATGCAGCCCTTCGTTTTTTGAAAGAATGGTTGTGGAGCTATTAGTAAAAATGGGATATGGCGGTTCAATCAGTGATGCTGGAAAAGCAATTGGTAAATCAGGTGATGAAGGAATTGATGGAATAATTAAAGAAGATAAACTCGGACTTGATATAATTTATATTCAGGCAAAACGATGGGAAAGTGTAGTTGGAAGACCGGAGATTCATAAATTTGTTGGCGCACTTGCCGGACAGGGAGCTAAAAAAGGAATATTTATAACTACTTCCAAATTTACTAAAGAGGCAAACGAGTATGTTCCTAAAAATGAAACTAAAATAGTTTTAATAGATGGCGCCCTGTTAGCTGAACTTATTATTGATTATAATCTTGGGATATCAACTCAAACAGTTTATGAAATTAAAAAATTAGATTCGGATTATTTTGAAGAAGAATAAAAAAGGGCTTAAATGAAAAAAGAGTTTAATGTAATTATAGAAAAGGATGAGGATGGATTTTATATCGTAATGAATCTGTTGTTTGAGCAGATATTTGGCAGCTAATGATTAAAAAAAGTAAAGCTGCTAATTGAAATTGTCTTGTCATTTGTTTTATCCGATTGTAAATATTTTAAGATTAATAAAAAATGCCGCTAATGTTGGCAGTATGAATCTGTTGTGGATTGATGGTGATTTCCTGTCGAGCCATATAGAAGTTTGAGTGTTGCAAAATGCCTGAATTACCACTGAAACCCTTATTGCATATACATTTTGTTACCGGTTTGTGCTTTATTTTGTTTCAATTTCTAATGCATCAAAATCATTATAAAACCGTGTGTTAAATACAGAATAATCGTATCCCGTGGTTGCTGTTCCTTTTTTTAAGACTTCACCATTATTTCTGATAGGTAATTCAGTTTTTTGATTATCTGTAATTTGGTATGTGTCTAATTTTATGTTGTCAAACTTAACAACGTCTTTTGTATTGAGAATATAAAAATGACATATTTTCTCTTTCGTGTTATCAAAAATGGCAATCCAAACATAAAACACTTCTTTACCCATATCATACCTAATTTTTGGGTGAAAGCTAAATTTTCTTACATCGTCTTTTCCGGTTTTGATTCCTTCGGAAGTTTTTACTTGTAAGTAGCGAGAGACTACTTCTAACTCCGTTTCTTTACAATGTTCACAGAGATTAGTAACACATTTAACCGTTTTTCCATTACGAGTACTGTATCGAATAAATTGATTACTATACTTTTTACACTCTGGGCAATAGTATTTAGTGATTGTAAAATCAATACCTTCATCAATATATGCTCTATGAACCTGCCAACCAAGTTCGTGCAATTCCATAGATAAACGCATTTCACCGTAAAGTCCAATGACTTGTTTTTTCTTTTCTTCTAACTCATTCATAATAAATCAATTTCTGAAATTTGAATACTTTTTTTATTAAATAATTGCGGTTGAAAAGATTTCGTCAAATTCTGAATACTGCTTTTACGAAACATCTCTTTATTTAATTCTATTCCAATACCAATTCTTCCAAGTTGTTTTGCTGTTATTACAGAAGTAAAACTGCCGCCAAAAGGGTCTAAAACATATTCATTTGGATAAGAAAACATTTTTATTGCAAATTCGGGAATATCGGCAGGAAACGGTGCAGTGTGTCCCAAAGTGTTTTCTCCCTTTGAATTTATTTTTATCACAGGATTTATTTTAATTATATCTCTACGCCATTTTTTAATAAATTCTTTGTCAATAGTATATTTTTCTTCTTGTCTCCCTTGCGTAGTAATCGTTTTAAGTGAAAATCTTTTTCCGCGATTTGCCTCGCTGCGCTCAAAACACTCAAAATTTTTACATTCCCAACTTTTTAATCCAATTTCTGAATAAGCATTGCCATTTACTTTTAAACATCCACAAACAGGGCAAGGATAACGTGTTGAATCGTTTCTGTGCTTATGAAAAATCAAAATATGTTCATAGCAATTCATCGGGTATTGATAAAAAGGATATGGCTTGTTCCCGTTTTTATGTCGTTCACTTTGTACTTCACCTTTGTCCCAAATAAAATCATCAACAAATGTAAATCCTTCTTCTTCAAAAATTTTAGTAAAGTATGCACCAAGCGGAATACGGCGTTTACCCCATGTTGAAGTTGTTGAAATATTATCGTTATCAAAAATATCACCAACATTAAAAACAAAAACACGATGATTATCTAAAACCCGATATGCTTCTTTTATAATTAATCGCATATCATGTAAATAATCATTTAGATTATTCCATTGTGAATATTCTCGCGCATTGTAGTAAGGAGGAGAGGTAACCATCAAATGTATTGATTCTGAGTTCATTCCTAGCATGGCATCAAGACAATTTCCCCAAATTATTTTTACGCCGTCATCTTTTTTATCTAAAAAATCTATAAGTGCTTTATTGGTGTTAATGTATTTCTTTTGGTAATCCTTTTTAACAAAATCAATATAAACTTCTGTGAATTTATCAATAATCTCTTTTCGGTTAGTTGTATTTTTTAAAGAGCCAACGGTTTGCAAAAACTCAAGAAGTCTTTCTTTCTTTGAAAATGTTTCTTCCAAATAGGAGCGGCTTATTTCAAGAATTGTTTCTATATATGGTTTTGTGTCTATCATTTAGGTAAAATTTGCAAACATTTTATTTTTGTATTTTTATTGAGTAAAAAGTTTATCTTTTCTATATTTTTTTACTTTGGATTATAGTAGTATGCTCGCCATAAAACTTGCACACAACTTACTTACTTGTCTCACGAAATCATACATATACAACCACAATTAGTTGTATATATCTCATAATATTCTTTGCGTCTGTCATCTGTTATTAAACTGACAAGGCATCCGGAAGACCAAAAACGTGAGAATCAAAAGAATGACAATCAATGACCATCGAATGACGATTGTATTCCTGCTATGCTTTCTGCACTTTACCTTTATTTATTTTTGCTTGCAATTAAGTTTAATGCGCTGCCGGCTTTAAACCATTCTATTTGCGCAGCGTTAAATGTTTGATTAAGCAAAATATCTTCCGTTGTTCCATCACTGTGTTTTAAGATCATCTTAACTTGCTTTTCCGGTGCGATTGAAGAAACAAGCAAATCAATTTTATCATCTTCTTTTATTTTATCATAATCTTTAGGATCTGCAAAAGTAAGAGGCAGCATTCCCTGTTTTTTTAAGTTTGTTTCGTGGATGCGTGCAAAACTTTTTACAATAATTGCTCTGCCGCCAAGGAATCTCGGTTCCATTGCAGCGTGTTCGCGTGATGAACCTTCGCCGTAGTTTTCATCGCCGATTACAACCCAGTTTATGCCGCTTGTTTTATACTCGCGCGCAACTTCGGGCGTAGATTTAGTTTCGCCTGTAAAAATATTTTTTACTTTGCCCGCTTCTTTTGTGTATGCGTTAATAGCTCCGATAAACATATTGTTTGAAATGTTATCAAGATGACCGCGGAATTTTAACCACGGACCAGCCATAGAAATATGATCCGTTGTGCATTTGCCAAAAGCTTTTAACAAAACCGGAAGATCAATTAAATCTTTTCCATCCCAAGGAGCAAAAGGAGTTAACAATTGCAGTCTATCGCTTTTAATATCCACTTTAACATCTACCTTGCTTCCGTCTTCGGCAGGAACAACAAATCCCAAACTGCCTTCATCAAAACCACGCGGCGGAAGTTCTTCTCCTGTTGGCGCATCAAGTTTTACTTTCTCGCCTTTTTCATTTACAAGTTCGTCGGTTATCGGATTAAAAGATAAACTTCCTGCAATTACTAAAGCGGTTGTAATTTCCGGTGATGCAACAAATGCAAGTGTTTCAGGATTTCCGTCATTACGTTTTGCAAAATTTCTGTTAAAGGATGTAACAATTGTATTCCTTTCGCCGGATTTCATATCCATTCTTTTCCACATTCCAATACAGGGTCCGCAAGCATTAGCTAAAATTACTCCGCCAATATCGGTTAAAGTTTTTAGCTGTCCGTCTCTTTCGATAGTAGCGCGCACTTGCTCGCTGCCCGGTGTAATTGTGTATTGCGCTTTTGCAACCAATCCTTTTTCGATTGCCTGTTTTGCAATGCTCGCAGAGCGGTCAATATCTTCGTAACTGGAGTTTGTGCAGCTTCCGATTAAACCAACAGAAATTTTATCAGGATAATTTTCACTAATTACCGCTTCTTTCATTTTTGAAATAGGCACTGCTTTATCAGGTGTAAAAGGTCCGTTAAGGTGCGGTTCAAGTTCCGATAAATTTATTTCAATTACTTGATCGTAATATTTTTCTGGATTTTCAAAAACTTCTTTATCGGCGCTAAGTTCATCAGCCAATCCTTCTGCAAGTGCAGCAACATCTACGCGTTTTGTAATTCTTAAATAGGATGACATTCTTTCATCAAAAGGAAATACGGAAGTAGTTGCGCCAATCTCTGCGCCCATATTACAAATAGTTCCTTTGCCTGTGCAGGAAATTGAATTTGTTCCGTCACCAAAATATTCCACAATTGCGCCAGTTCCGCCTTTAACAGTTAGTATGCCAGCAAGTTTTAGGATTACATCTTTTGCCGAAGCCCAGCCGTTTAACTTTCCGGTTAATTTAACTCCGATTAGTTTGGGCCATTTCAACTCCCACGGCATACCAGCCATAACATCAACTGCATCTGCGCCGCCAACTCCGATAGCAATCATACCAAGCCCGCCTGCATTTGGAGTGTGTGAATCAGTACCGATCATCATTCCACCCGGAAAAGCATAATTTTCTAAAACAACCTGATGAATAATTCCAGCGCCCGGTTTCCAGAATCCAACTCCGTACTTTTGAGAAATACTTTCGAGAAAATCATAAACTTCTTTGTTTTCAATATTTGCTCTTTTTAAGTCTTCGTCTGCGTTAACCTGCGCCTGTATTAAGTGATCGCAATGAACTGTTGAGGGAACTGCGGTAGTTTTTCTGCCGGCAGACATGAATTGAAGAAGAGCCATTTGAGCAGTTGCATCCTGCATCGCAACACGGTCGGGTGCAAGATCAACATAATCTTTACCGCGCTTGTATTCTTTTTCAAGTTTATCGCAAAGATGTGTGTATAAAACTTTTTCTGCATAGGTTAGCGGACGATTTATAACTTTTCTTATCTCGTTTAGTTTTTCTTTATAACCGGAATAAACTTTTTTTATCATATCATAATTTGCTGTCATTATTCTATCCTCTGTTTGATAATAAATTATTTCTTTTGAGTAAAGATAAGAAATTGTAATTCTAAAAATTAAATTGATTACAATTTTTGAAGATGCAAATCCTAAAGTGATTTACTTCGCGAATTTTGTGTGATGCTTTTTTATAAAAGTGAAGAAGTAACTTATTAGGCAGTCTATCCGTTAATTGTTGGATCGTTTCGGAATCTCTATTTAGTAAATTTTAAGATGGTGAAATGAATGCAGCATGATCGCTGCTCAACTTGAGTTAAGTAATAACAAACAAATGGTTATTTATTTCTCAAACAATAAAATCATCATTCCTTATAAGCAGCAAAACAGCCGAGTTAGGCACGATTAAAAATTTTTCACTTTCAAACTCAATCTCAAAAGCTTCTTTGCGCAAAAATATTGCAAGATCGCCTTCTTTAGATTGCAGCGGAATATATTTTACCGGGTCTTTAGTTTCTTTCCATGGTTCGTCTTCCATCTGTGCGGATGTAGCGTATCCGGGACCAACTTTTATAACATAGCCGCTTTGTATTTTTTCTTTTTCAGAAATGCCGGCGGGCAAATATAAACCGGTATTGGTTTTGCCAGGGTCATCAACGGGTTTTACTAAAACTCTATCGCCAACAACGATAAACTTATTTATGTGTTTGATATTTACATTCATAAATTGTGCTTTAAATTAACTATGTAAAAATAGTGAAACCAAATTTAATTGAGTTACTTTATGTTATTGCTTTAATTACATAAATTTGATTATAAATTTTTGGTATTAAAAATAATGAGTAAAGATTTTTGGGATAAAAGATATTCGGAAAGTGAGTTTGTTTATGGAACCGAACCTAATCAATTTTTTAAAGAACAGATTGATAAACTAACGCCCGGTAAAATTCTTTTTATTGCCGAAGGCGAAGGGCGCAATGCTGTTTATGCCGCTAAACTTGGCTGGAATGTTGACGCAGTTGATTTCAGTTCATCGGCTAAAAATAAGGCTTTGAAACTTGCTTCCACAAATAATGTTGCTATAAATTATACTGTTGCTGATTTGAATGACTACAACTTTAAAGAAAATATTTACGATTGTGTTGTTATGATTTTTGTTCATCTTGATGATGATTTAAGAAAGATAGTTTTTCCCAAAATTCAGAAATCATTAAAGAAACAAGGAAGATTGATCATAGAAGTTTTTAACAAAGAACAAATAAATAATTCTTCAGGCGGACCGCAGAATATTGATTTGCTTTACGATGATGAAGTTTTGCTTGCTACGTTTGATGAATTTTATATCGAAATGATGGATAATAAAACCGTAGAACTTAATGAAGGGAATTTTCATAAAGGACTGGCTGATGTTTTAAGATTTGTAGGCATTAAAAATTAAATGAAACGCGTTTTATTCATAACATATTTCTGGCCCCCGTCCGGTAAAGCATCGCTTCATCTGCCGCTTGATATAATACGTCATCTTCCCAAAGATGAAATTGAACCGGTTATCTTAACGGTTGAAAATGAAACCTTCACGCAAAAAGATGAAAGCCTTTTATCTAAAGTTGATCCAAACTGGAAAGTTATAAAATCAAAAGCATTGGAGCCGTTTGATATATATCGAATGTTTACCGGAAAAACGAAAGAGGAAAAACTTGTATCATCTGAAACCATCTCGACCGAAAATAAAAGCATCACACATAAAATTTCTTTGTGGATAAGGCTTAATTTATTTGTACCCGATGCACGGGTTGGATGGTATTTTACAGCCGTAAAAGCTGCAAGCGATTACATCAAAAAAAACAAAGTGGATGCAATTGTTACAAATGGTCCGCCGCATAGCACACATTTAATTGGCTTAAAATTAAGCAAACTGTTTTCAATTCCGCACTTCCCTGTTTTTATAGATCCTTGGGTTGATATAGCTTATTACAACAATTTAAAACGGAGTACACCTGCAATAAATCTTGATAATTATTTTGAACGTACTGTTTTGCAAAATGCAAAGCAAGTTGTGTTTGTAACAAGATCGTTGGAAGAAGATTATCATAAAAAATATAATTTTTTAAAAGATAAAACGAATGTACTTTATTGGGGTTATGATGAAAATTCATTTAAAGATGTTGACTTTACAAAAACAGAAAAAAAAGAAAAAACAATTGTTAATGCAGGCAATATGTTTGCGTTTCAAAATCCCAAAAATCTCTGGAGGCAAATTAAGATTGAAAATGATAAGGGAAATAAAATAAAAATAAAATTTATCGGTACTGTTGATATTGAAGTATTGAATTTTTTGTATGAAACCGGATTAAAGGATTTTGTTGAAGTCACAGGATTTTTACCATATCAGGAAATGATCAAACAAATATTAGCGGCAGATATTTTACTTGTATGTTCATCGGAGCCGCGCCATGTGCCGGGTAAATTATTTGAAGCGCTGCGAACAGGCAACCCGATAATTTCTTTCGGAAACAACAACACGGAAGTAAAACAAATAATTAATGATGCCGGCGCCGGAATGATGTTTGGTTATGATGAAAACGTAAGCAGTTTTTTTGAAGAGTTAGATAAAATAAAACCCGACCAAAGTTATGTAAGACAATTTGATCGGGCTGAAATCAGTAATCAATTTAGTGCGATTATTGCCGGATTACTTGATTAGCTTACTTTACAGTTTTTAGAGCTAAGATCATTAAGCACATTAAAACTTAAAGAAGTTTGCTAATTAGCTTATCCTATTTTATAGTAAACCAGTTGTATATAGATTAAATGGACTGACGTCATTACTCATCATCTTTAACAGTTTGCTTAATTACACTAACTTTGGCAGTTGCAACTAAAGTCATAACTTCTTTATCGCCATCAAACAAAGTTAAATTTTTGTCTTCAATTTTTGCCTTATTTACTAATTTTAAAGCCTCAAGAAAGTTCTTTTCCGTAGGTTCAGGACAGTTGCCTGGAGTCGTAACTTTAGGGTCTATACTAATCTGATTATCAGTTATAGTATAAGCGCCCGACATAAAGGCAGTGCACCCAGTTGAACCTGAAACTTCCATAGATTCTGTAAAAATTAAATATGAAACACCATTATCAAAAGGTGTAATATCAGATGGTTTAGCGCTTTCAATTATTCCTTTACCTTGAATTGTTTTAACAGTCCACTGTTTACCAACAATTTCATCTTTCAAATCACCAGGTCCACAGCCAGCTACTAAAAATAAAATCAAAATAAAAGAAAAAAATAATTTAAACATACTTTAAGTCCCTTCTAATAAATTAGACATATTGATAGTTAAAACAAGAAATTTTATTGTTCTAAATTACTAAAGATTATTTATAAAATCGAAATTAATAATTCAATTAATGGACATTTGTCTAAAACACAGAAAGGAGATAACGCAAATAAAAGTAGAAGATTTGCTTTGTAAAAATAAACTCAACTAAACTTTACATGGAACTCAATTGAAAATGTGACTCTTTTCAGTAAATAAAATATGTTTACTTCCCAAATTGCTCATCAAGTATTGAGGTAACCTGATCTTTTGATTGAATGCTGCTTGTTGCTTTTACAACTTTTCCGTTCTTATAATAAATTGTAAAAGGTAAACCCTGAAAACTTCTTGCTTCAGGTAAGTTTCTTATTACTGCGGCATCCGGCGAGTCGAATTCCATATCGGCAAACTTTACATTCTTGTATTCGCTTTCTATCTCTTCCATAACTTCGTAAACAGGAATGCACATCGGACCCATTCTGCCGCAGCATATCATTACATTTTCGTTGCTGTTAATTAATTCGGAGTGATCTTTTTCCGAAAGTACATGTGTTAAATTTGTTCTTAGCATTTTTTACTTGATTTTTAATTAATAAATAAATTTTGTTTTTGTGATTGTATGATTCAGTGTGATTAAAAAAGATTCATAGTTTTACAATCAGGCTAATATCACTATTTTGAAGTAATAAAAATCGAAAGGATAAGTAGCGATGAAACTACTCTCGTGGAATGTAAACGGAATTCGCGCCGTTCAGAAAAAAGGATTTATAGATTGGGTGCTTAATGAAAATCCCGATATACTTTGCGTGCAGGAAACAAAGGCGGTGCCCGAACAATTATCAGATGAATTAAAAAATATTGATGGCTATAAATCATACTTTTCTTCATCAATAATTAAAAAAGGATACAGCGGAGTTGCAATTTACACAAAGCAAGAGCCTGTAAAAGTTGAGCACGGTTTTGGGATTCCAAAGTTTGATGACGAAGGAAGAATTATTGTTGCAGATTATAATAACTTTGTATTGATTAACATCTACTATCCAAACGGCAAAGCAAGCGAAGACCGTTTGAAATATAAAATGGATTTTTACGATGCATTCCTTGATTACACTGAGAACTTAAAATCGCAAGGCAAAAAACTTATTATTTGCGGCGATGTAAATACAGCGCATAAGGAAATAGATTTGGCGCGCCCAAAAGAAAACTCAAAAGTATCCGGCTTTCTTCCTATTGAACGAGAATGGATGGATAAATTTTTCTCCAATGGATATTCTGATACTTTTAGAATGTTTAATCAGGAGCCTGATAATTACAGCTGGTGGGATCAAGTAACTCGCGCACGCGAGCGAAACGTTGGCTGGCGCATTGATTATTTTTTCGTATCGGATAATTTTAAAAACAATATTAAAAATGCCTTTATTCTGCCCGATGTAATGGGCTCGGATCATTGTCCTGTTGGCGTGGAAATAGTAACTTAAAAACGATGCGGTACTTTTAACAAAGAAGTACTTGATGTTAACTCAAATCTCCAATTAATTCGCGAGCGGTATTCAAAGAAGTTTCTGTAATTTTTTCTCCGCTTAAAAGTTTTGCTACTTCACTTATTCGTTCATCAGCATTAAGTTTTGTTATGCTGCTTGTAACTCTTTCATTCTTTTCTATCTTCTCAACAGAAAAATGGTGATCAGCCTTTGCAGCAATTTGCGGCAGATGAGTTATAGAAATTATTTGGTGATGTGATGCAAGTTCTTTAAGCGCAGCGCCGACTTTTTGTGCAATTCTTCCGCTTATACCAGTATCAATTTCATCAAAAATAAGTACAGGCAGTTGGTCGCTTTTTGCGAGTATTGTTTTTAGCGATAACATAATTCTGGAAATCTCACCACCCGAAGCAACTCTGTTTAATGGTTTTAAATCTTCGCCCGTGTTTGTGCTGATGTAAAACTCTACTTCATCAAATCCTTTATTGTTAAAAAGGTAAGATTTGTTTTTATAGATTACAAAATTATCATCCTTCTTTCCGGCAGGCATTTGAACAATGTGCACTTCAAAATTCGGATCGGGAATACCAAGTTGTGTGAGAACTTTTTTTACTTCCTCTTCCACTTTTACGGCAAATTTTTTCCGCACCGAAGAAATTTTTTCCGCGGCTGTTCCAGCAGAGTTCCGCAAGTTTAAAATTGCAGTTTCAAGTTTATCAATCGCTCCCGAAAAATTTTCCGCAAGTTCAATCTCATCGGCTATCTGTTTTTTATGTTCATTTATTTTTTCTATTGAACCGCCGTATTTTTTCTTTAATAGATTGATTGCTCCAAGCCGTTCGCGTTTTACCTCAATATCTTTTGGGTTTATATCAATATGCGATTTGTAATTACGGATTGCGCTTGAAAGTTCTTTAATAATTGTCAAAGCGGAATCACATTCGCTTTTGGATTCAAGAAAAGATTTATCAATCTGAGAAAGTTGACTTAACTTATGTTTAACTTCAGCAAGCAAAACAATAACCGAGATTTCATCTTCATAAAGTTTGCTGTAAACTTCCTCAGTTAGTTGCATTAACTTCTCGGAGTTTTCGAGTATGTTCAGTTCGCTTATTATTTGTTCATCTTCATCAGGCTGCGGATTTATATTTTCAATTTCTTTAAGCTGGAATGAATAAATTTCTTTTTTTTCTTTAAGGGAATTTTCTTTTGATTTAAGATCTTTTAACTCATTTTGCTTGCTGATTAAATCTTTATAAACATGCTTAAAATCATCAATCAGCTTTTGATTGCCGGCATATTCATCAAGAAAATCAACATGCGTTTCTATCCGCAGCAACGATTGATGCTCATGCTGTCCATGCAGATCAACAAGTAAATCGCCAAGTTCTTTTACAATGTTTAGCGAAACAGGCGAATCATTAACAAAACATCTGTTAGAACCTTTAAGAGAAATTTCACGGCGTATTATTAGTTCGGGCAGAAATTCAATTTCATTTTCTTCAAGAAAAATTTTTACTTTCAGATTTCTCTCAACATCAAAAATTCCTTCTACAATAGATTTTTGTGCGCCTTTGCGAACAACCTCAACCGAAGCTCTTTCACCAAGCATCAAACTCATTGCATCAATTAAAATAGATTTGCCCGCGCCGGTTTCGCCGGTAATAATATTAAGTCCTTTTCCAAACTCAATAATTATTTTATCAATTAGTGCGTAATCTTTTATTTCTAATGTTTTAAGCATGATGAGCTATAAATTGTTGTGGGAAAAATAATACAGTACAGGATTAGTATAAAGTATATTATTTGATTTTAAAAGCATTCAAAACAGATAATTTATTTCAACAGCAACATTTTCTTTGAGTTCACAAAATCGTTTGCTTGCAATCTGTATATGTAAACGCCGCTTGCAAGTTGTGCTGCTGAAAATTCTACTTCATAATTGCCAGCATGTTTTTGCTCGTTTACAAGTGTGGTCACTTGTTTGCCAAGTATGTCATAAACCTTTAAAGTTACAACTCCTACTTCCTCTCCTTGCGAAGGAGAGGACTGAGGTGAGGTCGGAATTGAATATCTTATCTTTGTTACAGGATTAAATGGATTTGGATAGTTTTGAAGTAACTCGAATTTTGCCGGAGTTGTTTCTGCAATTTGTTCAACATTCGTTACTATGCCCAAGTAATCCATTGTGCCGCGCAGTATTGCATTTGCCGTAACATCAAATTTTCCTGTTCCTGCACATTGATACATATCTTCATAAGTAATAGCCATTACATTTTCTTTGTGATTGACCCAGAACCAGCTCTCAGGATATTGCAAGGCGGTGCCGTTAGCCCAGCTTACAAAATTAGTATATGGCTCAATTCCATCTATAAAATAACTTCGCACTGAATTAATATAATTTTGTTCTTTAATTGCAAAGGATGCAGATGTTCCGTTTTCATGGTGGTAAACAAAATATCTTTCACAATCCGATGACGAGTGCATATTTAACATGACTTCTATCGGATCGGTAGAATTCATCAGTTTTATAAAATTAGCCTTTAATGCGGCAACTTCCGGCTGATGCGGAAAGGTATTCCAGTTGCTTTCAATATCAATATTGTTTGCATTTCTGCGCGGATATTCAAGCTGAACGCCATCGGGATTATACATCGGGATTATGTAAAAAACACAGTTCCTTCTTATAGTTTTTGCAAGTTCAGTCTCAGATAAAAGAATTTTAATTATTTCATCAGTAACCCAAAATCCTTCTGTTTCCTGCGGATGCGTGCGTGCATGAATGTGAACAGTTCTTTTACCTGCTGCATTATTTGGGTCTTCTGAAATTGTTAACCGCCACAATGGTCTTTGCTGAACGCTTAACCCGATTGAATCAATTTTTACATAGCTGCTTGCTTGCCATAATTTTAAATCTGCCAATAAACTATCGTAGCTGTAATCCCAATACTTCGCAAAAATATCCTGAGTAATATCATTTTGTTCATCAAATAATCCGCACTTGTTGCGTTCAATTAAATCTTCGGTGAAACTATCATCAACCTGCGCAGATATTGATATTGTAAAGAATATTGAGAGAAAGAGAAAGTAAATTTTGCGTGGGTATTGCCGGTTCATTTTTATAAGATGTTTGTAAGGGAAAAAATTTAAAATCGCTATATCTAATCTTAATTACATAAGCCAGTATTGTAAAGTAAGCTTATTCAACAACACGAATCTAACTTTATTAAACTGTCGTTACTTTGGAGATAATAAATTTTCAACAGCAACTACATCGGGTATTGAATTTACTTTCTTGAAAAAGATTAATGCTGCATTAAAACATTCTTTAGCTTCCAATGTTTTACCTGTTTCTTTAAATAACAAGCCAAGCTCGCGATTAGTTTCTGCTTCGTTAAGTTGGTTACCGGATTCTTTATTCAAGCGCAAACTTGTAATAAAGTAATTTTCAGCAGTTGTGTAACTTTTAAGATTACGTTCAATAATTCCTTTAATTTTATAAACTTCAGCCATCGTCAGCTTATCATTTAGTTTATGTGCAATTTCCATTGCTTTATTTGTAAAAGCGGTTGCCAGCGCATAATCACCAATCTGAGAAAAGACATAAGATTTATTAAGATATGCAATTCCAATATTCTGCAAATAGTTAATTTCAAAAGACAATGCGAGGCTTTCATCAAATTGTTTAATGGCAGAAGTAAAATCACCTTTTCTTGCGTAAACCATTCCAATGTTCTGATGAATTTCTGCGAGTCTGTTTTTATCGCCGATTTTTTCAAAATTAAGTAGTGCACGTTTAAAGAAAACTAAAGCCTCATCAAATGAGCCAATGATACTGTTTACAATTCCAAGATTAATTTCGATCTTTCCTTTAAGCAGATAATTCTGATCGTCATTTGATTTTTCGAGAGCGGATTCAAAATTTTCGATTGCTTTATTAATATCTCCAAGATCTCCGTAAATAGTACCGAGAAGATTTTCGCAGCTTGCAACGCCTTTTAAATCATTTACAGAGCTAAAAAGTTCAGATGCGCTGTTAATGTATTCAATACTTTTTTGCCAGTTTGATTGCCTGCTGTAAATATCGCCAATTGATAGAAAAGCGTTTGCACAAAGATTAATTAAATCTTTGTCGTTTGCAGTTAGAGCAATAATTTTTTCATTTATATCAACAGCAACCAAATGTTCGCCGTTAATTATAGCGGCGCGGCTAAGATATAAAAGTAAAACTAAAAATTTATCCCGATCAATACGGTTTTGAGAAAAAGTAATTAAAGTATCAACTTGTAAACGGAAATTAAAGCTGTCTTCAATCCTTAGTTCGCTGTTCAATAAACCATCAATATGTGCATCCGGTTTATTTACTAAAATGGTATTAAAAATCGAGTGTAGTTCTTCTAAGTGATTCTTATCTAAAAATTCAGGTAGAATTACGGAAATACTTTTGTTTAAGAGTTCTATCACTAAAGTCTAAATATTTTTTTTGATTATTGTTTATTGAATTTTAGCTTAACCTGACAACAGTTGTGCCAGTTTGGATTTTAATTTTGTTCAAATCAAAAAACGGATTTCCCCTGTTAATTAGTGCTTATTTACACTATATAACCTGTAATTATTGCAAAAGTAAAAATTTTTAACATTTATATTATGCGCATTTATAACCTGAATGACGTTTTATAGTTTTTGCATCGGTAATTAAATTTCACATATTGATGATATAAATTGAAATACTTTGCCGCTTAGCTTATTTTAGTACTGTAAATATGAACAACTTTTTAAACTCACTAAAAACGGAGAAATAATGTTAAACAAAATTAAAGAACTACTCGGCAGCGAAGCTGATTCACTTTTATCTTATAAAGCAAAATTTCCTAAAGAACAGTTACATCTGCCGGGCGCAGATTTTGTTGATAGGATATTTGCTCATTCTGATAGAAATATTAATGTATTAAGAAATCTACAAGCAATTTTTAATTCAGGAAGACTTGCTGGAACAGGTTACGTTTCAATACTTCCTGTTGATCAGGGAATTGAACACAGCGCCGGCGCTTCTTTTGCGCCAAACCCTATTTACTTCGATCCTGAAAATATTGTTAAGCTTGCTATTGAAGGCGGTTGTAATGCAGTTGCTTCCACACTTGGCGTGCTTGGAATGACGGCAAGAAAATATGCTCACAAAATTCCTTATATATTAAAAATCAATCATAATGAACTACTTACTTACCCAAACAAATTTGATCAGATAATGTTTGCAAGTGTTGAACAAGCTTACGATATGGGCGCTGCCGCAGTTGGCGCTACTATTTATTTTGGCTCGGAAGAAAGCAGCAGACAAATAATAGAAGTTAGCGAAGCTTTCCAGTATGCTCACGAACTCGGTTTGGGTACAATACTTTGGTGCTATACAAGAAATAATGCTTTCAAATCGGATAAAGATTATCATGTTTCTGCGGATTTAACAGGTCAGGCTAATCATCTCGGTGTTACTATTCAAGCAGATATTATTAAACAAAAACTTCCCGAAAATAACGGCGGTTATCTTTCGTTAAAAGGTTTTGGTAAAACTCACAAAAAAGTTTATACGGATTTATCAACAGATCACCCGATTGATTTAACACGTTATCAGGTTATTAATAATTATATGGGTCGTGCAGGTTTAATTAACAGCGGCGGTGCATCCGGTGAAAATGATTTTGCAGAAGCTGCAAAAACTGCCGTAATAAATAAACGTGCAGGCGGAATGGGATTGATTTCCGGTCGTAAAGCTTTCCAGCGCCCGATGGAAGAAGGTGTAAAATTATTAAACGTCATTCAAGATGTTTACGCAGAAAAAGAAATAACAATAGCATAGAACTTTAGAATAATAAAAGCGTCTCAATTGAGACGCTTTTGTTTTTAAGATTTATTAATCTATTAAAAATTTGTGATGGATAAATTGAAATTTACATTACACTTTGAGTTTAGTTTTTCAGACGTTATAACTAAAATGTTTTTTACAGGATTATTCTGTTTTTTATTTTTCTTTCCGTTTTTGTACGCTCAACAAAACGATGAACCGAAAAAGTTACCAGCAGCCGATTCACTTTCTTTAATTTCTACACCCAATCAATTTTATAATTACGATGCAATCCATAATGAGTTTGAACTTTATCATTTTTTCAACAACCCAAACATTGATACATCGTTTAATAACGATATGCAAACTTTATGGCTAAGAACATCAATCTCGTTATCAAACTCGGCATTTAGTAAAAGCGAAAACACTCCGCACTATCTTTTGCCATTGTACAACTCATATTTAGAAAACTCAAAATTTGATCCTATGCGCACTGTTTTAGGGCTGGCTCAAGCGGGGGCAGTTGGTTATCTCGCTTACTTGCATACAAAAAAATATGGGTTCTGGAAATAGCTGTTTCGTTCATTCCATTTATCTTCCTTTCATCAAGCAACTTTGCCACCCTTTATAAAAACTCAGTTACAGCGAAACTTATTTTATCCTGCTTATGTCTTAAACAAAGAACACTAAATTAAGAGGCTCATTATGAAAATTGATTTTACAAATACCGAAGTAAAAACAAGTATAACGGCTATAATATTTGCCGCATCTGTTTTTATTGTACTGCTGGCTTTTGGCGGCTGTTCAGCAAATATGAACGGAAACTCAAACAGAGATACTGCTTATAAATCCGATAAATCTTTTTCCTTTAAAGATGAAGGTTCCGAGTGGAAAGTGGATTTTGAGAATGATGATATTGCCGCAGTTTACAGGGACGGAATAAGAATTCCGCAAGAGTTTGTTGATACACACAGAGAAATGATCTATGAAAAACTTAACGGGCTGAAATCCGAGCATCATAATTTATCCGGTAAAGTTCATCGTTTTAAGTTTGATGTTGATAAGTTTACCGATGATATGAAAAAATTCAAACATCAGATTGATGAAGATGATTTTATGCAATTTAAGTTTGAATTTGATGACGAGGCTTTTGAAGAAAATATGAGAGAACTTGAGGAAAACTTAAACGAATTAAAAAACAAGAAAATTGAGATCTACATTGATTCTGAAGATTTTAAGAACAATGTGAAGGAATTAGAAGATGAGCTGGGCAACATTCCGGAACCGCCGATTCCTACTGATGTTAATATTGATATCCATATTGATATGGACAAGTTTAAAAAAGAAACGGAGCATTTGAGCGAGCAGTTTAAAGATTTTGATTTTAAGATTGATAGTTCTGTATTTGATATGAAAAATTTCCGCGATGATATGAAAGAACTAAAGAAAAACTTAAAAGGACTCAAAATCAAAATCCACGATAGTAAAGGCGAAATGAAAAAGCTGAATTCATTTCTTGATGATTTGAAACGAGAACTTGTTAAGGATGGTTATATAAATTCTGTGGATGAGGATTTTGATCTTGAAATAAACAAAGACGAAACACTTGTAAATGATACGCCCGTTAAATCCACTGATCACCAAAAGTATAAAGTACTTTACAAAAAACACTTTGATAAAGAACTTGAAGTCAAAATAAAAATTGTTGAATAGCCAATTCAATAAAAATATTGGATGTAAAAAGGAGCATAAACTAAGATAATGCAGACGGCTTATTGATGCTAAATTGTCTCAATGCCGTTTGCATTTACTACAATTACCACAATCTAAAGCAATTAAACAAAACATTCTCAAATTGTTTTTGAGCGATTATTGGCTTAATTTTGAAATGAATTAAACAAAGGTAATTGTGGCAGAAATCGAACAAAATAAAACTGATTCCGCTGAAAAAAGTGAATCAGGCAAAACAGATAACTTTCGCAAAGGCGGGCGCCGTTATTATCCCAAGAAAAGATATTATAAGCCTCAAGGTTCAGAAACCCCTGTTCCAACAGCCCGCGTAAGTTTTCAAAAAATTTCAATTGTTATCCCTTTATTGAATGAAGAAGAATCGCTTCAACCGCTTTTGAACGAAATTAGAAAGGCTTTAAAGCCAATCAACAAACCTTACGAAGTGCTTTTTATTGATGACGGAAGTACTGATAATTCTCTTAAAATCATTAAAGAATTTGCAAGAACAGATAATAGAATTAAGTATATCAGCTTTAGAAAAAATTACGGCAAATCAGCAGCATTGCAAGTGGGATTTAGCGCTGTTACCGGCGATGCCGTTGTTACAATGGACGCTGATTTACAGGATGACCCGCAGGAAATTGTTAATCTGCTTAAAAAATTGGACGAAGGTTTTGATCTTTGCTCCGGCTGGAAAAAACAACGGTTCGATCCATTTATAAAAAAATATTCCTCAAAGTTTTTTAATTATGTAACTAAATTATTTAGCGGAATTAAGATTCACGATTTTAATTGCGGACTAAAAGCATACAGAAGAGAAGTTGTACAAAACATAAAAGTTTACGGCGAGCTTCATCGTTATGTGCCGGTGCTTGCAAAATGGAATGGTTTTACTGTTACTGAGATTCCTGTTAAACATCATCCACGCAGATACGGAAAAACAAAATTTGGTATTTCAAGGTTCTTTAAAGGTTTTATAGATTTAATAACAGTAACATTTGTCGGAAGATATATTAAACGTCCGATGCACTTTTTTGGATTTTTGGGAGCACTTTCTTTTTTCCTCGGTTTGATTGTGAACGGATATTTAACATACCTGTGGTTTAGCGGTCAATCTTTAAGCAACCGACCGATGTTGTTTTTTGGTATGCTTTTAATAATTGTTGGTGTTCAGTTTTTTTCCGTTGGTCTGCTCGGCGAAATGCTTGTACATCAATCTCAGGATGAAAGAGAATATGTTATTAAGGACAGGAATTAAGGGATTTTTTGATTTGCCATTATTGTAAAATTTTTTCTGTCAATTCTCTTTTCAAAAATTTTCAAAATGATTTCAAGATGATTTGCCAGCCATGAAAAAAATTATTCTTATTGGTCCTGCTTATCCATATCGCGGCGGAAATTCACTTTTTGTTTCGCACGTTTACGACGTTTTGAAAGATAAGTTTGATGTTAAGATATTTAATTATAAGCTGCTTTATCCTTCGCTGCTTTTTCCTGGAAAAACACAGTATGATGAAAGTGGGAAGACAATAAAAAAAGCCCCGAACCAGCGCTTGATAAATTCTATCAATCCATTTAACTGGATTAATGTTGCCTCGCAGATAAGGAATGAAAAAGCAGATCTTGTTGTGTTTGATTGGTGGCACCCGTTTTTTTCTTTTTGTCATTTTACAATTTCGTTTTGTATCAGAAAAAAATATTACGGCAAAATTTTGTTCATAACGGAAAATGTTATTTCGCACGAGGCAAATTTTATAGATAAACTACTTACAAAAATAGGCTTGTTAAATGCTTCATCATTCTTAACGCTTTCGGAAAAAGTTGAGCAGGATATAAAATCAATTGCAGGAAAAAGGAAAGTATATAAATCCGAACTGCCTGTTTATGATTGCTATAATTTTGAAGAACAAACCAAAACAAACTCATCCAAATCCTATTTTGGCTTTGAAGAAAATTCAAAATTGCTTTTATTTTTTGGATATGTTAGAAAGTATAAAGGATTGGATTTGCTCATCGAAGCATTATCCGAATTAGTAAAGAGTGATGAATCTTATAAACTTATTGCCGCGGGCGAGTTTTACGAAGATGAAAATTATTACTCTGAAAAAGTTGAATCTTTGCAGTTAAATAAGCACGTAAAACTGCTTAACAAGTTTATACCTAATGAAGAAGTTGCAAAATATTTTATGCCTGCAGATTTAGTTGTACTGCCGTATAGAAGTGCCACTCAAAGCGGAATACTAAATCTTGCTTACGGATTTTACAAACCTGTTCTTGTTACGGATGTTGGCGGGCTTGCAGAGTTTGTTGATGAAGGGAAAACTGGTTTTGTTATAAAACCTGATTCGAAAAAAGATCTTGTTAACGGAATAATTAATTTTTTTGAGCATCGCCAAAAGATTAATTTTGAAGCGAATATTAAAAACAGGATTGCAAACAATGCGTTTAGCAATCTGCCTGATTTATTTGAAACTATTATTAACGATACAATTAGATGATTTTAAAAACCGACTGCCGGCATTTTCCGGGTAACAAACCTTGCGCTCCTTCAAAAGAAGAAGGAATAAAATGCGATGATTGTAATTATTATCAGCCTGTTGGTTTTAAAATTCTTATAATAAAATTGGATGCTGTTGGCGATGTGTTAAGAACTACCTCGCTTCTTCCCGCATTAAAAAGAGAATATCCCGATTGCCACATTACCTGGATAACAAAGAAAAATGCTAAAGAACTTTTTGCAAATAATAAATTTGTAGATCAACTGCTGTTGATAGAAAATAACGACACAATTGCGCGGCTGCTTGTAGAAAAATTTGATTTACTTATTCATCCGGATGCTTCAGTTACAAGCGCGGCGCTTGCTAAATTAGCTTGTGCTGAAATTAAAAAAGGTTTTGTATTGGATGAAAAAGGCAAAGTTATTCCAGCAGATGAGAATGCGGTTGAGTGGCTCGAAATGGGCGCATTTGATGATCTGAAGAAATTAAATAAAAAAACATATCAGCAAATTATTTTTGAAATTGTCGGGCTGAAGTATCAAAAAGATGAAATTCAAATAAGCCTTTCAAATGATGAAAAAGATTTTAAACAATCGTTTTTTGTAAAGAACAATCTTGCAAGATTTAAATATCTTGTTGGCTTGAATACTGGCGCCGGTACCAGATGGCAATATAAACAGTGGCATCTCGAAAGCTATTTTAAGTTGATTGAAGAACTAAGCAAGAACAAAGAAATCGGGATTTTGCTTTACGGCGGACCTGATGAAATTGAGCGGAACAAGATTCTTAAAGAAAAATATCCGCATTTAATTGATACAGGCACTTCTAATAATCTTCGCCAATTTTTTGCGCTTATTGATCTTTGTGATCTTCTTGTTACCTCCGATACGATGGCGTTGCATGCTGCAACTGCTTTAAAGAAAAAAATAATTTGTTTATTCGGTCCAACTTCGCATAATGAGATTGAAGATTACGGCAGAATTAAAAAGATAATTCCCGAGCTGGATTGTTTAGTTTGTTACAAATCTCATTGCGATTATAAAGTTACCTGCATGGATTCGATTACAACGGAAATGGTTTACAATAGTATTATTGAAACGCTGCAAAAGTTAAATCTGAAAGCATAAAAAATGCACTACGATCCAATTAAAAATATTTTTGCCGGAATAATTAAACGATTTACGTTTCTAAGAATCATATTTTACAAAATTCTTGATTTGATGTTTCTTCGTTCATGGTATGTTCGCAGGGAATTAAAACGACTTAGAAAAATGTTCGGTAATAAAAAAATATTTATTTACGATGCGGGATGCGGCTACGGGCAGTATTCATATTTTATGTCAAAAAAAATGCAGCCTTGCGAAATTTATTCCTCTGATATAAAAGAAGATTGGATTGAAGATTGCCGTGATTTTTTTAAATCGCAAAAAATTAATAATGTAAGATTTAATGTGGAAGATTTAACCGTCATTAATCACAAAAACAAGTTTGATTTAATTGTTTGCGTGGATGTAATGGAACATATACACGATGATATTAAAGTATTTAAGAATTTCCACGATGCTTTAAAACAGGATGGATATCTTTTAATTAATACTCCATCAATTTATGGCGGCAGTGATGCGCATGATGACGATGATGAAAGTTTTATCGGCGAACATGCTCGCAATGGTTATTCAAAAGAAGAATTAGAATCAAAGTTGCACCCAGTTGGTTACAAGACTTATCAATCAAAATATACTTACGGATGCTGGGGAGATAAAGCATGGCGGCTTGGGATAAAATATCCGATTAAGATGGTTAATTTTTCTAAGTTGTTTTTGATTTTGCTGCCTTTTTATTATCTGGTAACATTCCCATTCACTTTATTTATGATGATGATGGATTTTTATTTCGATAACATTGTGGGTTCAGGAATAAATTTCATTGCAAAAAAGTAAATTTTAAAATTAGTTTAAGCGGAGATTAAATGGCTGCTAAAGAAAAAAAAGTTATTAACACTCAAAAGAATAAAAATGGATCATTCCTTTCCGAATTTTCTCTTGATAAATATATTCCGTTAAAGTATCAAACCCCGCTGCTTCTGTTAATCACATTGTTGATCTTTCTTTTATTTTATTCACCGCTTTACTTTGGCGGCAAAACATTTCAATCCGGCGATATTATTACAAGCAAAAGTATGACAAATTATGTGAAAAACCATCAGGATGGTTATACACTCTGGAATCCATACATCTTTACCGGAATGCCTGCCTATGCGCTTGCCGTTGGTTATAAATGGTTTAATTTAATTTATGTTGTTACAAATTCTGTAAGGGATATCTTCAGTGCTCCTTTTGCAATCGAATATGCAATGTGGACTTTTTACTTAGTTGCGCTTGCTTTTACAATGTTTGCTTTTATAATGAACAGAACCAAAGACAGATTAATAAGTTTATTTTCTGCACTATCGGTTTCGTTCAGTACTGGTCTGGTTGTTTTTCTTTACATAGGGCATGTAACAAAGCTAACTGCAATATTCGTTTTCCCGCTGCTGCTGCTATTTCTTTTAAACTTTCAAAAGAAAATCCGCTTTGTTGATGTTATGCTGCTTTTCTTTTTTATGCCCGTTATGTTTTTGGGATGGCACGTACAGATAATATTCTACATCTTTTTTGCAGTACTTATATACTTTCTTTATTACTTTGCACACGCCGCAAAACTAAAAGATAAATTCTTGGCGATACAACTTGTTAAATCCGGTTTTATTTTTATTGCCGCAGTGCTTATTGGTTTATTAACTCTTTCCGACAACTTTACGCAGATCTGGGAATACACGCCGTACTCAACACGCGGCACAGAAAGTATTCTCGATGTTCAATTGGCAGCTGCTTCAAAGACAGAAACAAATCTTTACGAGTATAATACAAACTGGTCTTTTTCGCCGGGCGAAGTTTTAACATGGATTGTTCCATCATATTACGGATTCGGCAAATCGGTTTATAACGGACCACTTACAAACAATACCGATGTTGAAGTAAACACATACTTCGGGCAAATGCCTTTTGTTGATGTTGCAATGTATATGGGCGTTATAGTTTTCTTGCTTGCTGTTTTTTCGGTTATTATAAATTGGAAAGATCCGTTTATAAGATATTTAACAATTCTGATTATTATTTCAACATTCATTTCATTCGGAAGGACATTACCTTTCTTGTATGATTTGATGTATCACTACTTCCCATTTTTTGATAAGTTCAGAGTTCCATCAATGATGCTTGTACTTGTGCAATTGAGTTTACCAATACTTGCCGGACTTGGAATTGCAAAGATCATCGCATTAAAAAAAGAAGGCAATAAAAAGTATGATAATCTATTGAGAAATATTTTTATCGGTGCTGCAGTTATTTTTATTCTAACAATCATACTCGGCTCGCCAATTAAAGATTGGTTTATTTCGCGCGCTGTTGATACAGGCGAAAAAGGAACAAGGCTTCAGCAGTTGCACGATTATATGTCTGAGATGTTTTTAAGCGATTTAAGATTAGCTTTCTTTTTCGCATTGGCAACTTTCGGATTGATTTATGCTTATATAAAATCATCTTTAAGTAAAGATTTAATGATTGCCTCAATTGTAGTTCTATCACTTTTCGATTTATTTCGCATCAATCATCGCGGCGAAACTTATGTGGAATATTCCGATATCGAAAAACAATTTGTAAAACCAGAATATGTAACTGCGCTCGAATCATTGAATGACAGAACAACATACAGGATTATAAATCTTAAGAAGGAAGGAATAGGCAATATTTCTCAAA
>Ga0247839_1000861_pt1 | contig 53338 bp, 49 predicted proteins | sample LaCruzMarch2015__6_FD_192405 | JGI IMG/M metagenome (GOLD analysis project Ga0247839, IMG submission 192405) | Freshwater microbial communities from meromictic Lake La Cruz, Castile-La Mancha, Spain - LaCruzMarch2015_16m | ecosystem: Environmental > Aquatic > Freshwater > Lake | place: Spain...
AGTCTTTCTGTGTTATCTGCTTGTGCCAAGCCAGATACTGATAACATTACTGCACTTACAATTACTGCTAATTTTAAACTTTTCATGATTTTCTCCAATTTCTTTCGTTAACTAATGTATTACTATTTGTTTAATTTGCTAATCCATTTAAGGACATCTGCTAATTAAGTTAATTACGTCTGCCAAGTGAATTAATTTTCAATTGTTTCAGGTTACGTGCATTTTTATTCTCAAAACTATTTTCATCTTCTGGCACTAATGTAGCACCTTCAAACTGTGCATCCGCTTTGGTTGCTTTGTTATTTTCTACTGGTGCTTGATATGCACGTTTCGACATAAAGTTATGGTTAAGTCTGTCTGTTGCATCTGCTTGAGCTAAGCCAGATACTGATAACATTACTGCACTTACGATCACTGCTAATTTTAAATTTTTCATCATATTCTCCAATTTAGTTTGTTAGTTAATTTCGAGTTTCAAATACGCTTTCTCGATGGATTGCATTATGAATGGGTTTTAGACGAGAAAAATCCGCCAATAGGTGGATATCGGTATATACTAAACGGCATATACCAAATGATATAGACAACAATATGGAACAACCTACTAGTGCACGTGAGTTAAGACAATCACTCAAAAAAACACAGTCAAACGATGCTTATTTGAGGTTATACCTAAACTTAGGGCAACAATTGTTTGAGCATGGCTGGAACCAAGATTCAGCCACCAATCTATTGAATGCGCTTTGTACACTGCTAGCTGCGGAGTTTGGATTGATTGCGACCGAAAATATGGGCAAGCTCACCGTGATTTGTAATCGAGGGGCTGCACTACCGATAGGCGCGCGTATCCCGATGATGGGCGCGTTGGCAAACATACTCAAGAACCCCGTGAAGTTTAATATTCAGCAAGGGGTTGGTAAACACTTATGGACACATGCAGATGTCGCCAACTATCAAGATTGCATTATCCCGATTGCTTACCAACAACGCTCTTTGGGTATCATTGCACTATCTGGTAAGCAACTGCAACCATCGCAAGAAGACTTGCAAACCTTACACGCCATTGCAGGTTTAATGGGTGTTGCAATGCTAGAACAACAACCACGTGAGCAAACCGTGGTGGATAGAGCCATTTTAGAAAACTTAACACCTCGAGAGCGTGAAATTTTTGCTTTAATGCCTGCAGGATTAAGTAATATTGAACTTGCGAATAAACTCGGCATTGCACCAGGCACAGCAAAAATTCATGTAGAACGAATCTTAAATAAATTAAATGTAAAAGATAGAACCCAAGCTGCAGTCAAAGCAGTTGAATTGGGATACAAATCTTAATTTGATAACAAGTTAACCATGGCTATAATTTAAATATTTTTGACACGCCAAATACATATGTCATTAAAAGAACTACTCTCTTACCCGATACAATTGATTGCCAAAAAGTGGCAAGATTTTCCTTTGGCTATTAAGGGTGTGCTGGTCATTTCTTTACCCTTGAGTATTTTGCTTTTTTCATTTGTAAACTTGTATTTTGAAGAGCAAAAAAGTGTTTCTCTTGAAAATCGTTTGCGCGAAATTCTTACAAACCAGCAAAATATCAAAGAAATGCATGCGCAACTATTGGAAGCTTCTACTGCGGTGAGAGATTATCTACTCACTGGCGATAAAGACTTTTTAAAGGTATATAAAGTAGCAGACGAAAAAATCCCGTTAATTCTTGCTGTCCTAAAACAACATATACAAGATGCCGAAGTAAAAAGAAGGTGTGACGACTTAACACCACTGATACTCGAAAATTTAGCGAGCTTAAAGGATATATCACAGTCTAGCGTAGATAAATCTTCAGAAAGCCTAGTAGATAAATTTAAAACCCAAACTGATACACTTAACAAATTACGTATAGAAATTGAAAAAATAGACAATCGAGAATCTTTACTGATAAAAAACAATCTAGAACTGGTTAACCAACAACGTCAGCGTTATATTAATTTAAGTCTATCATTAGCATTTATTAGTATTTTAGGCTCACTCTTTGCGGCTTGGTTTTTTTCACAAACAATCGTTAATCGCATCAGAATACTGCGTGATAATGCAATTAAACTCGCGCATGGCGAACCAGTATCACTTGCAAAAAACAGCATGGATGAGATTGGTCAGCTATCAGAAGAGCTTGATCATGCCTCGCAGTTACTATCTAAAAGTGTTAAAGATGCAAATAGTGCCAAAGTCGAGGCATTAGAGGCAAGTAGTGAAAAATCTAAATTTTTATCCCGCACAAGCCATGAACTTAGAACCCCACTAAACGCCATTTTAGGGTTTTCTTATTTGTTAGAGCAAGATTTACCACAATCTAAAAATAGAGATAGCGTAAGCTTAATCAAAGGCGCTGCAGAGCATTTACTAAAACTGATTAATGAAGTACTCGACATTGCAAAAATTGAATCTGGCGACACGTCTATCTCGTTAAAGTCTATTGATATCTACCAACTTTTGAATGAAGCAGTAGAGTATATTAGACCTCTAGGTAAAATTAGAGATATCGATATTAAAACCGATTACAAGCAAGGATTGTTTGCATTGGCAGATCATCAAAAGTTATTACAAGTCGTGCTTAACCTTTTATCTAATGCTTTTAAGTACGGGCCACCCAATTCAACCGTCACCCTTAGCGCTTACGAAAAAAATAAAATTCTATTCATTGAAGTTTTAGATTTGGGTAAAGGAATATCTGACGAATTAAGAAATAGAGTTTTTACTCCTTTTGATAGACTAGGTGCCGAAAATACAAAAATTGAAGGGACAGGTCTGGGCTTAGCGCTTTCTAAACAAATCATCAACGCCATGAATGGCACGATTCACATTGCCAAGAACAAGAGTTTATTTTGGCTAGAATTACCTGCCAGCCAAGCAGAAAAATCAATCGTCAATACAAATACTATCCAACAAAATAAAACCATTGAAGCCACAAATAAAAAACATACCATTATTTATGTAGAAGACAATGCAAGTAATCGTGCATTGGTAGAAGCTATTGTTGGCAGACAAAAAGGCTTAAGGCTTTATAGTGCAAACACTATAAAGCAAGCTAGGGAATTACTCACAAACATTCAACCCGAAATTTTGCTGATTGACTTAAGTTTACCTGATGGATCAGGGGAGGATCTCCTAGTTGAGTTAAGACAAAAAGAAGCATATTCACAATTGCCTATTTTTATTTTAAGCGCGGATGCGATGACTGAGACGATTTCACGCTTAATGACAAAGGGTGCAAGTGATTATTTTACCAAACCCTTAAACATCGCTTTGTTTAACCAAAAGTTAAAACAAATTATTGAAAAAGAAAATACACTATGACAGAAGCCGAAATGCTCAATGCAAAGATTTTAATAGTAGACGACGCCGAAGCAAATTTGCGTTTATTAGAAGAGCTATTGGCAAGAGAAGGCTTTATGCAAGTCATTAGCACTGCAGACTCTACCCGCGCGATTGACTTATTTACTGCATTTCAACCTGATTTAATTTTGCTAGATTTAATGATGCCAGAGCTGGATGGATATGCCATATTAGAGATTCTCTCTCGTCATATTCCTAAAGATGAATATTTACCTGTGTTGGTATTAACCGCAGATGCGACTATCGCGGCCAAACGCAAAGCCCTTGCCCTAGGTGCAAAAGACTTTTTGACCAAGCCATTTGATACGATTGAGGCGATGCTACGAGTATGGAACTTACTTGAAACGCGATTGCTATATCGCCAACTTAAGCAACTTAACACTGAAATCACCCCAATTATTCACAACACACAAATACATGAGTGATAATTAATAATTATCGCAACCAATATGAAGTTTAATTGAACGCGAGTCTTGAATTCGCCAATTGATTAGATATTTTATCTAGACTTTCGCTTGCCTCTAAATGACTTTTATCCAATTCTAAGGCTTGCTGAAAATGCGCCTCGGCATTGATATAGTCTTTTTTAGCAAACTCTGCACTCGCTAAATAAAACCATGACTCTGCTGTATTTGGCTCGCGCGCAGTCCATTCTTTCGCAATGGCGAGCAAACTATCCCAATCACGACTTTGATATGGGTACACTACTCGCATAAAGTAAGGACGCTCTTTATCTGCAAACGCCCAAAATGGTTTTTTACTTTTTACTTCAAATGAATCAGTCGCATTTTGCATCAACGCTTGCACCCACTCTACAGGCATATAGTAATAATATGCATCGCTGCCTTTGCTTTTTAGCGTAATAATTCCAACAAGATTACCGGCATCATCAAACGCACCACCACCGCTGGCACCAAGTTTAAAAGAACTAGTTGCGCGTATCACAACGCTGCCATCCATGGGGAACATTCCTTTGACTACCCCATAAGTACTGATAGGTTGCTTAGTCTCATCTGGATAACCAACTGTAAAGATTGACTCTTCATGCGCAAGGTTTTGCGTAGCGCCTATTTTGACGATAGGTGCATTTAGACCATCCACTTTAAGCATACAAAGGTCATGGCGCCAATCTGATTTTGAGGATGTGGCAGCATGTGCTACGCCATTAGAAATTACAGTAATTTGTCTCGCATCATTGACCACATGGCAATTGGTAATGACTTCATCTTTTGCAACTACCACAGCAGAACCTAGGCCTTGCTTACCGTTAACTAACACCACTTGTACACGTAATACACTGTTACCAAGCGCATGCAACAGCGCTTCGGTAGGTTTTGCTAAAGCATTAGTAGAAATGCACAAGCTTAAAAATATATGAGTTAATAAAAACATACATAACTTAGCCATGATATTCTCCAAGTGTAAATCGCTGATTGGCGTTACTTAATGATTAAGTAATCGCAAGTTTTGTACCAGCTTATTAAAAATCGTTAGATATGGCTTTGGTATTGGGTTCTGGCGCTTTTTATAGGGCGTTTAAAACTACAGTAAATTCAACAAATTGCACTTACTTAGTGCATAGCGATGCGTAATGGTGCAGAACTGAAGAAAGTGACGGTTTAGATGGTTATTAAAATGTTGGCAATGTATTGCTTTAACTACCGTAAAACATAAACTTTAAGACGACAAAAACCCGCCGAAGCGGGTTTTTGTGTTGATTTCTTCTATTACAAAGCTTAGAAGAAGTTATATTGTAACTGCACTCTTAAAGCCTCTGCATTAAATGTTTCATAAGAGCCATTGAGTTGGTTGTACAAACCGCTAGTCGTCATATTGGTACGCTTCATATGGTGATAAACCCCAGTTAACTCAACCTCAGGCGCAATTTGCCATTCAACACCAAACTCCCAATCATTTACGTGGTTTGCGGGCGCATTGACTTCTGCTTTATTAAAGCCATCATAATATTGCCACTTAATAAATGGATTAAGATTACCAATATCGGTATTCATAAAGTTAACGCCATTCGCAAAGTATGACGCTTGAATATAACCGCCATGTAATGACCGACTTTTAACTTGTCCGCGTCTGCGACCATTCGCATCTAAAGGGCCTTCATTCATATCCAACCCAGGTGATGTTCCCCATGTCCACTCACCCTCTAAACCCCATGGTTGTGGATACATACGAAAACTCACACCAATACGCTCATCATCAAACTCACCAGATGTCGAACTATCATTTTTACGGTTTTGTGGATCAATAAACGGACTTGCACTAGCCGCAAGTGCACCTATTACTCCTGCAGCATTTGGTCTACGAACTCCAGTTTCACTAACAGATCTTACGAATGTTCCTTTATATGCCTGAATCCCAGCCTCGAAAATTTGGCCCGACTCAGTTTTCCACGGGTAGGTAAAACGAGTTACCACGTGGTAATTGTCATTAAGGTCATCATTGTTTGCACCTTGGCCCATGTATGCACCCAACGCAAACATACCGTAATTGCCAGAATGTTTAAGATTTGCATCAGTAATCTCTTTAAATAGCTCTTGCACACGTGTTGGCGTGTAGTAATAGAATGCACCTGTATCACGCTCATCGCGCACGGCACTGTTCATCGCATCGTGACGGTCTAGGGATAGACGATTGCTCGATGATTGTAAGTTTTCATAACCATACGGCACTTTTGATTGACCTACGCGGATTCGGTGCACTTTATCTTTATCAATAAAAATATCACCATAAGCATCACGCAACTGTGCTAAGTTTGAACCTTGACTTGCAAAGTCAGGTTGAATATAGAAACCTAAATGGTCACCCACTAAACCAGAGAAAATAATACGGGCCCGACGGATTCTAAAGTTTTGTCCGCGACCTGAACCCGAGTCATCATCACCCACTGAAGGGTCTGGCCATAAAACAACACCGTCGTCACCCCCTGTCATGGTGGTGACACGATTTTGAACATAACCATTAAGCTTGATGCTATTCGTCCATGATTTTTTTTCTTTTTTCTTTTGACCTTCAATTTCACCATCATGGCCCTTAATCAGCAAGGCGCCTTCTTCTTCTGTTAAAATGCCTTTTGAAATTAAAGCATTTACAATATCAACTGTAGAATCTGCTTGCGCAGTACTATAACCAAATACAAATGTGCCTGCCAGCGCAAGTGCCACCAAATTTCGTAACTTTATGTTCATTATGTCCCCTATTTAAAAATTTAAAGCTGTGTTTATTGAACATGTGAATTTTGTGTGACAAATATGACAATTTGATGACAAATGCCTATTTGTATAGAGCCAGTCGTAAATTTACAACAAAAAAACCGCCTTTGTTACAAGACGGTTTTTGATATAGCAACAGTTAAGCTAAACAATACCTAACAACTCAAACACTTCAGTTTTTTAAGATTAATTTAGCGTTAAGTATTACGCCTCAGCACGCATATGTGGGAATAAAATCACATCGCGAATACTTGGGCTATCGGTAATCAGCATGACCAAACGGTCGATGCCAATACCACAACCACCGGTTGGCGGCATGCCGTACTCTAGCGCGCGGATAAAATCTGCATCGTAGTACATCGCCTCAGCATCACCCGCTTCTTTGGCTTTCATCTGTGCGTGAAAACGCGCAGCTTGATCTTCAGCATCGTTTAACTCACTAAAGCCATTAGCCACTTCGCGACCTGTGATAAAAAGCTCAAAACGCTCGGTGATTTCTTGATTTTTATCTGAGGCGCGCGCCAACGGCGAAACCTCAACTGGGTAATCGATAATATAAGTTGGTTGCCATAACTGCGCTTCAGCTGTTTCTTCAAACAGGGCTAGTTGCAATGCGCCCAAGCCTGCATGTTCAAACGGTTTAGTACCGTGTTTTATAATTTCCGCACGCAAAAATGCAGCGTCATTTAACTTTTCAACCGTATATTGCGGTGCATATTTTTGAATCGCACCGACAATGGTTAAACGCTCAAAAGGCTTGCTTAAATCAACCTCTTTGCCATCGTAACTCAGCACCGCCGTTCCGCGTGCAGCAATGGCGGCAGCACGAATACATTCTTCGGTAAAGGTCATCAGCCATTGGTAATCGGTGTAGGCAGCATAAAACTCCATCATGGTAAATTCTGGGTTATGACGTACGCTTAAACCTTCGTTTCTAAAGTTGCGATTCACTTCAAATACACGTTCAAAACCACCTACAACCAAGCGTTTTAAATACAACTCTGGCGCAATACGCATAAACATTTGCATATCCAGCGCGTTGTGGTGGGTAATAAATGGCTTTGCAGATGCGCCACCAGGAATAGGGTGCAACATCGGTGTTTCTACTTCTAAAAAGTCATGTTGAATCATAAAGTTACGTATCGCCGACACCACCTTACTACGTGCTTTAAAGGTCTCGCGCGTTTCTTCATTCACAATTAAATCGACATAGCGCTGGCGATACTTCACCTCTTGATCAGTCAAGCCATGAAATTTTTCTGGCAATGGTCGCAGCGATTTTGTCAGCAATTTAATCTCGCTCACATGAATCGAGAGTTCGCCCGTTTTTGTCTTCATCAAACGACCTGTGGCGCCCAAAATATCGCCCATATCCCAATGTTTAAAGCTTTCGTACAATCCTTCGCCGATTTCATCACGCGAAATATAAAGTTGAATGCGACCGGAAGCGTCTTGAATCGTCGCGAAGCTCGCTTTACCCATCACACGCTTAAGCATCATGCGGCCAGCCACGGTAGCTGGGATGTTTTGTGGGTCTAGCGTTTCTTTGTCTAGCGCGCCATATTGCGCATGTAGCGCAGATGCTTTATGTTGCGGCTTAAAATCATTTGGAAAAGCCACGCCATTCGTCGCTTCACGAATCGCTTTAAGCTTTTCACGTCGCTCGGCAATGACATGGTTTTCATCTATTGGCGGTAAGATTTCGTCGTTCATATTGCTCTCTTTAGCACTACTTAATAACTATTCATAAACATTTTTGCGATGCCCAATAGTAATTGCTACTATCACCAATTCGGCATCTTGAATTTCACATACAATACGGTAATCTGTAACGCGATAGCGCCAAAGTCCTTGCTTTTCACCCACCAGCGCTTTGCCGCGACTTCGTAGATTTTCTAAGCCTGCAATTTCATCTTCTAAATAATCTAAAATTGCAATCTGCCAGCGCTTATCTAGTTTTTTAAGCTCATGTTTTGCAGTAGCCAAAAACTCTATGCGCCAAACCATTAGCGCTCTAGACCAAGCTCAGATCTAACATTGGCAAGGCTGGTGCGTGGCTCTTGTTTTTCTAAGGCAGCAATTGCGCGCAGATAATCTGCACGGTCGAGCAAATATTCCGCCAAAGCCTCTTTCACGTAATAGCTTTTGCTTCGACCAGTTTCTAGCGCAAGCTTGGTTAGTTCGGCTTCAATTGCGGGTTCTAATCTTACAGCAAGCATGATACCTCTCCTTACACCTACTAAATGTATAACAAGTATAACATGCTCAAATTTCAAATGTATAAATTTATAGGTAATTGACTATCTGATATTTAAAATGTAAAACCCAATTAACATAAAGGTTTAATATATAAATATCCAATTTAGCTGATAAATTCTTTGTTAATGATCATTTTTCTGTGCAATAGCTTAAATTAATTTACACGCCCTGCTTTAAACTTTCCATAATAAACGGGTCCAAATCGCCATCTAACACGCCTTGCGTATTGCCGATTTCTACATTGGTGCGCAAATCTTTAATGCGGCCTTGGTCGAGCACATAACTACGAATTTGATGCCCCCAGCCAATATCGGTTTTTGCATCCTCAATCGCCTGTTTGTCGGCATTGCGCTTATTGAGCTCTAAATTATAAAGCGCACCTTTGAGCATATTCATGGCTTCTTCGCGGTTGCGATGTTGGCTTCTGTCGTTTTGACATTGCACCACAACGTTCGTGGGTAAGTGCGTAATGCGTACCGCAGAATCGGTTTTATTAATGTGCTGACCACCCGCACCACTGGCGCGATAGGTATCGATGCGCAAATCTGCAGGGTTAATATCGATTTGAATACTGTCATCCACTTCTGGGAAAATCTGCACGCTGGCGAACGAAGTGTGGCGTTTGGCGTTGCTATCGAACGGGGATTTGCGCACCAATCGATGTACGCCATTTTCTGTGCGTAACGTGCCATAAGCATAATCGCCAGAAACCTTAACTGACGCGCCTTTAATGCCAGCCACGTCACCATCAGACTCTTCTAGCACTTCTACTTTAAAGCCTTTGCGCTCGCAATAACGAAGATACATGCGGAGCAACATGGCTGCCCAATCTTGCGCTTCAGTGCCGCCGCTGCCCGATTGAAACTCGATAAAGCAATTAGCGCCATCTAGCTCGCCCGAGAACATGCGCTTAAATTCCATGTCTGCAATTTGTTGCTCAATCCCTTTGGTATCCGCATCCACACTTAACAGCGTGTCATCGTCAGCCTCTTCGCGCGCCATTTCAAAAAGCTCTTGGCTATCTTTAATACTGGATTCTAAATTTTGCAGATTATGCACAACAAGTTCTAGGGTGCGTTTCTCTTTACCTAGTTTTTGAGCTTTTTCAGCGTTATCCCACACTTTTGGGTCTTCTAATAACCCATTCACTTCTTCTAGTTTTTGCGCTTTGTTTTCAAAGTCAAAGATACCCCCGAAGAGCGTGGCTGCGCGCGCTTAAATCAGCAATACGATTGGCAATTTGGTTGAGTTGTTCGGCTTCCATGGTAGCAACTTTTGAATCAAAAGCGTGATTATACAGCAATCACTTAGCCATTAAACCTTAGCGTAAATGCTTATGCACTATGTTCAGATGATTTGCCCAATTTTATCAAGCTCGCTTTTTAGTTTGGCTTTATCTAGTGCCAATTCTTTTAGTGGTAGTGCTAAAAATGCTTCAATACGCTTAAGCAAAATAGCATAAGCCAACTCAAAACTCGCTTCAATTTCTGAATCAGTGCCGGTGGCTTTGGCAGGGTCATCTACACCCCAATGCGTACGCACCACATTGCCCAAATAGGCTGGGCAAGTTTCACCTGCGGCGTTGCCACAAACCGTCACAACAATATCAGGCACATTGGATAAATTTTCCCAAGATTTACTAAAATAGCCATCCGTCGCAATGCCTCTGCTTTTGAGTAAAGCAATCGAGCGTGGATGCACTTCGCCCGTGGGTTTGCTACCCGCACTCATCGCGCGCATATTGGCTGGCGCTAAATGGTTAAAAGTGGCTTCTGCTAAAATGGAACGGCAAGAATTGCCCGTACATAAAAATAAGATATTCATGATATTAACTTTGCTTTAAGGTTACATTTTTTTAATTCAATTCATACCAAGTTTTGCTGCGATTCACAATTGCGACTATCGATAACATGACTGGCACTTCAATCAGCACACCAACCACGGTCGCTAATGCTGCACCTGAGTTAAAACCAAACAACGCAATAGCAGTAGCAACTGCCAACTCAAAAAAGTTAGATGCGCCAATTAATGCAGATGGGCCTGCAACACAATGCGCGACTTTCAATTTTTTATTCAACCAATAGGCAAGCAGTGAATTGAAATACACTTGAATTAAAATAGGCACGGCAAGCAAAGCAATAATAAAAGGTTGATTTAAAATTTGCTCACCTTGAAAAGCAAACAACAAAACTAGAGTGATTAACAAAGCGCTTAATGACAGGGGCTGTACTGCCATGAGAGCAGAATTAAACGCATCTGTGTTGCCCTTCCGTAATAAATACTTTCTTAACAGCTGACTAATTACTACCGGCACCACGATAAACAACACGACTGAAATAAATAACGTGTTCCATGGCACTACAATGCTAGATAAGCCAAGCAATAATGCCACTATCGGCGCAAAAGCAAACAGCATAATCACGTCGTTGATCGCCACTTGCGAAAGTGTAAATTTAGGCTCGCCGTTGCATAAGTTACTCCATACAAACACCATTGCGGTGCATGGCGCAGCAGCAAGTAAAATTAGCCCTGCAATATAACTATCTATCTGATTTGCAGGCAGCATATCTGCGAACAAATGACGAATAAATATCCATGCCAGCAAAGCCATTGAGAAAGGCTTAACCAGCCAGTTAATAAATAATGTTACACCTATGCCTTTAGCGTGTTTGAAAACCTCACCCATGGCTGTAAAGTCAATTTTTAACAACATGGGGATAATCATTAACCAAATCAAAACAGCAACCACCAAATTAACTTCAGCTAGCTTAATATTCCCGATTGCCTCAAAAACATGCGGGCTGAGTTTGCCTAAACCAATGCCAACAACAATACATGCTAATACCCACCAAGTAAGATTACGCTCAAAAGTGCTAATTTTTGCAGGGGCTGCTAAACCTGCTGAATCTGATGACATACTTAACTCTCCTAGGCGTGAAATAAATTTAGACTGATATTCTAACCAAACTTTTTGTCTAATCAATTTAAATGTAAAATACTGGGCAATTGTCACATTAATGTCATAAATCTTTCTCATAATCTTCATCAAGTGATGTAGACAGGTTTAACAATTAAACGTTATCGTGACTACAGGATAACCTGTTTTTTTATTATGGAGATTTCAATGCAAACTAAGTTTGTAAAATCATTCGCATTAGCGGCCGTTATTTCAGCTGCTTTTTCAGTTCAACCAACTATTGCTGCAGAAAAAATCATCAAAATTGATGGTTCAAGTACCGTGTACCCAATTACAGAAGCGGTTGCAGAAGAGTTTCAAATCAAAACAAAAACAAAAGTAACGGTTGGTGAATCTGGTACTGGCGGTGGTTTTAAAAAATTCTGCCGTGGCGAAACTGATATCTCTAATGCATCACGTCCAATCTTACAAAAAGAGATGGATGCTTGTAAAGAAGCTGGCGTTCAGTACATTGAGCTACCAGTAGCATTTGACGGCTTAACGGTTGTAGTAAATGATAAAAATAACTGGGTTAAAAGCCTAACAGTAGAAGAGTTGAAAAAAATCTGGGGCCCAGGCTCAACAGTTAAAAATTGGAAAGAAATTAACCCAGCTTATCCAGATAAAAAATTGAGTTTGTATGGCCCAGGTACTGCATCAGGCACATTTGACTATTTTAGTGAGGCGATTATCGGTAAAGCAAAATCACACCGTTCAGACTACACGCCATCTGAGGATGACAACGTGTTAGTTCAAGGTGTATCTGGTAATGAAGGTGCAATGGGTTATTTTGGCCTAGCTTACTATGAAGAGAATAAAGATAAGTTACGCGCTATTCCAATCTCTGCAAAAGCAGGTGCCCCAGCAGTTGATGCAACATTTGATACCGTAAAAAACGGTACTTACATCCCTTTATCACGTCCGATGTTTATCTATGTCAACGCAACTGCTGCCGCATTTAAACCAGAGGTTAAAGCATTTGTTAACTTCTATTTAGACAACGCGCCTGAACTCGTTAAAGAAGTTAAGTATGTGCCACTGCCAGCAGAAGATTATGCTGCTGTGAAAGCACACTTTAAAGCAATGAAACCTGGCACAGGCTTTGGTGGTAAAAGTGAAGTGGGTGTTAAAATTAGTGACTTACTAAGCAGAATTAACTAAGTACAACTAAATAAAATTAGTAGCAACTAGATAATGGTGAGGAATTTATTTCTCACCATTATTCAATTATAGAAAAAACGCCAAGAGCCACACTTAAATAGTTTTTCTTGCGCTAGAATGAGAGTGTGATCAACGATGAATACAGCAGCCATGGAACAAAATAAATCTCTCAATCTCACCATCAGTCCACGTTTAGCAAAAAACGTGCGTCGAAATATTAAAGAACGCATTATTGAGTTTATTTTAATGTTGGCAGCCTTATCCGCTGTCGCTACTACCTTGTCTATTGTGGCTATTTTGTTGTATGAATCACTCAGTTTTTTTAAAACAGTTTCAATTGTCGATTTTTTTACAGACACGCAATGGACACCATTATTTGAAGATGCTCACTACGGTATTTTACCTCTAGTGTCTGGCACACTCACTACCTCAGCCGTGGCACTTGCTGTTGCAATTCCAATTGGTACAGTTGCAGCAATATATTTATCTGAATTTGCAACGCATAAAACGCGTGAAATTGTTAAACCTATTTTGGAGTTATTAGTTGGTGTGCCAACCATTGTTTTTGGCTACTTTGCACTGTTATTTTTAACGCCTATTTTGCAAAAGATATTTCCTGAACTACCTGGTTTTAACATGTTAAGTGCAGGCATTGTTATGGGCATTATGATTGTGCCATACATCGCATCAGTGGCAGAGGACGCAATGCGCGCCGTGCCAATGAGCATGCGTGAAGGCAGTTATGCCATGGGGGCAACACGCTTTCAAACTGCAACTCGTGTAGTGACACCTGCAGCAGTATCTGGCATAGTTGCAGCGTACATTTTGGGTATCTCGCGTGCCGTTGGAGAAACAATGGTAGTGGCGGTTGCTGCAGGCCAACAACCAATTGTGAGTTTTAACCCAATGGAAAGTGCCGCAACAATTACTGCGTATATCGTTCAAGTAGCTCTAGGTGACTTGCCACATGGTAGTATTGGTTACCAAAGTATTTTTGCCGCAGGATTGGTGTTAATGGCCATGACCTTATGTTTTAATGTTCTTGGGCATATGGTGCGTAAGAAATTCCGCGAGAATTATTAGTAGCGCCTTTTAAAAATGAGTACAAATATGACACCTGATTCTACAAACGCGTCAGCAACCCCTAAAGCTTCTGTGCTTAAAGACTTAGGCGCGGTACGCGCAATGATTAAACGCCACAAACTGAATGATTATATTTTCTCGCTCATTGGTTTGCTTGCATTAATGCTTTCATTACTTACATTATTGACTCTATTTACAGATTTAGTGATGGATGGTCATCAGCGCTTTAATTTAGAGTTTTTTTCTGAGTTCCCTTCACGCCGTGCTGCACGTGCTGGCCTTCTATCTGCGTGGGTCGGCTCTGCGTTAGTCATGCTAATAACCTTTATAGTCGCAGTGCCGATGGGTGTTGCAGCCGGCATGTATCTTGAAGAGTATGCACCTAAAAATTGGTTTTCAGACATTATTGAAATCAACGTGGCTAACTTGGCAGGTGTGCCTTCAATCATTTATGGCTTGCTTGCTTTAGGCTTGTTTGTTTATATTCTCGACTTAGGCCAAAGCATACTGACGGCAGGCTTAACGCTAGGCTTGTTAATTTTACCTATCGTCATTGTTTCTACGCGCGAATCTATACGCGCAATACCTGTTGCAATACGTGAGGCAGCTTATGCAGTAGGCGCGACGAAATGGCAAGTAGTTTACGACCATATACTTAAATATTCATACGGTGGTATTTTAACGGGTGTCATTATCGGGATGGCGCGCGCCTTAGGTGAAACCGCCCCTATTATCACCATTGGAGCGCTCACTTTTATTGCTTTTTTACCGCCCTCACCTTTTACAGAAGCCGCACCATATATTAACTTTGAGTGGTTAAGCTCAGGCTTTACTGTGTTGCCAATTCAAATGTTTAACTGGCTATCACGTCCTGATCACGAGTTTCATATTAATGCGGCAGCAACTGGAGCATTAATCATTATCATCACACTATTGATGAACGGAACGGCGATTTACTTACGTTACAAAATTCGTAAAAACATTAAATGGTAAAATATCGGATCTACAATTATGATTAACGCGACTACTGCACTTAAAGCAGAATCAAGGAACCTTAACTTTTTTTATGCAGATGGCAAACAGGCGCTTAAAAGCGTTAACATGCCATTGTATGAGAATAAAATCACTGCGCTGATTGGCCCTTCAGGCTGCGGCAAATCAACATTTTTACGTTGTTTTAATCGCATGCATGATTTATATCCTGGCAATAAATACCAAGGTGAAATCGTCATGCATCCAGACAATACCAATATTTTGGAGCATGGCGTTGACCCGATTGAAGTGCGTATGCGTATTAGCATGGTGTTTCAAAAACCAAATCCGTTCCCAAAATCAATTTATGAAAACGTAGCTTATGGTTTACGCGTGCGTGGCGAGAGCAATAAACGCGTTCTAGATGACAAAGTGGAAGAAGCCCTTAAAGGTGGCGCGATTTGGAATGAAGTAAAAGATCGCTTAAATGATCTCGCTTTTAATTTATCTGGCGGTCAGCAACAACGCTTGTGTATTGCGCGCGCACTTGCGACAGATCCTGAAATTATGCTCTTCGACGAGCCAACCTCTGCGCTAGACCCAATTGCAACTGCAAATATTGAAGAATTGATGAGTGAGTTAAAAAACAAACTCACTATCTTAGTGGTCACGCACAATATGCAACAAGCTGCGCGCGTATCTGATTACACTGCCTATATGTATTTAGGCGAGTTAATGGAATATGATGATACAAATACAATTTTTACCCGCCCTAGCCGTAAAGAGACTGAAGATTACATCACAGGCAAATTTGGCTAACTGAAAGGATTTATTAATGCAGCAGTCTGAACATATTTTTAGACAGTACGATGCCGAATTAGAGGCAGTGCGTGCGAAAGTGCTAGAAATGGGTGCTTTAGTTGAGCAACAAATAGTAGATGCACTTGATGCGCTGACAGGCACAAACGTCAAACTTGCCAAGAACGTGATTAAAAAAGATCACATGGTGAATGCATTAGAAGTGCAAGTAGACGAAGACTGCAGCCATATTATTGCGCGTCGCCAACCTGCTGCAGGTGATTTACGTATGGTATTGATGATGATTAAAACCATCACCGATCTTGAGCGGATTGGTGATGAAGCGACTAAAGTCGCGCGTTTTGCACTAAAAGCCGCTGAAAGCAATCAAAAGTTAACACCGCGCTTTGTTGAAATTAAAGCGATGGCAAATTCTGCTCGCGATATGTTACATATGGCGCTAGATGCTTTTGCACGTTCTGATGCGACAAAAGTGATTGAAATTGCACATATGGATGAAGAAGTTGATGAACAATATCAAGCAGCGATTCGCCAATTAATTACTTTCATGCTAGAAGACCCACGTACAATTTCCATCTCGCTCGAAGTGTTATTTGTAGCAAAAGCAGTTGAACGTATTGGCGACCACGCAAAAAATATTTCTGAATATGTTGTATATATGGTTAAGGGCAAAGATGTCCGCCATGTCACCATCGAAGAAATGGAACAAGAAGCAACTAGCTAAATTGTTTTGTTTGAATTTGCTATGCTTGTACGTGTACTTGCATAGTAGATTCAGACTTCTTTAATTGCTTTCTAACAATTAAGTCTTGGTAAAAATGTGCCATCTGCTCGGCTTTAGCTCCTGCCGACCACAAACTTGATGCATACACCTTACCCGCAGCACCTAAGCGCTTGCACACTTTAGGTTGCGAAATTAAACAATGCACTTTGTCAGAAAATTCGGTCACATTGTCAGTAGCTATACTCGCACCTTGTCCTTCAACCAATATAGATGCGGTTCCTAGTTCTGCTATCGCCACCACTGGTGTACCTTGCGCCATCGCCTCTAACAACACCAATCCTTGCGTCTCGCTTTTAGATGCAAATACAAATACGTCTGCTGATTGATAACATGCATTAAGCTCTGTTTTACGATCTAAGTAGCCAATGAACTGCACACTGTTTTCTATTCCCAACGCATGAGCTTTTGCATGTAAACTTTTTTCTGCTGGGCCTTCACCTGTGATCACCATCAACACGTCCGGCTTTTTCTGAATTACTTTTTGTGTCACTTCTAATAGAAAATCGATATTTTTCTCAAAGGCAACGCGCCCCACGTATAACATCATTGGTCGATTAATCGTAATACGATATTTTTTTCTGAACACATTGCCATCTGCCTCAACAAAACTTTCATCCTGCAACCCTGTGGCAATCACCTCAGCTTCCGCGTTCACGCCATAACTGCGCAATACATCTAACATTGGTTTAGAAGGCGCAACAATCGCATCTACCTGATTACATTGTTTTTTAGATATACGTCTCGCTAAGCCACGCGCAATCGATTTTGGTATCCAAGGTAGGTAATGATGAAGATAATCCTCAAAAAAGGTGTGGTAAGTTTCTACAACAGGAATTTCCAAGGCTTTAGCTAACTTAAGCCCTGCATAATGCGCGATAAATGGCGTGTGGATATGAATTAAATCAAACTTCATCTCTTTTAATGTAGGTAAATGTTTGATGACTGCACTATATTTCATCAAGTAATCTTCAGGGTCAAAAAATATTTTTCGGGCTGGTATGCGGCTAATCCAAACCTCGTCTTCCGTTTTTACGCCGTAGTCTGGTGCAATTAAGTGCACGGTATGTCCAAGCTTTTGCAATTGCTCGGTAAATGTTCTTACTGAGGTTGAAACACCATTGACTCGTGGAAAGTAAACATCTGAAATGAGTAGTATATTCATTCACTTAACCTTAATTATTTAAGCAGATATTAGCGATTCATTGTGACATTTTAGTGACTTTTTAGTACAAAATTTTCATTAAACTGTCACTGATTTTTAATATTAACTTAACCTTAAGATGTAAAAGTACGCAGTATGTTAAAAGCCTTTTATATCAGAGTGTTGTGGGCAATTCCCATCTGTTTATATGCTACAGATTCAAATGCTTGGGGATTATTTACCCATATCTATTTTTCACAATACTTATTAATGGCAACACCTTTGCTCGACCCAAAAATTCAGCAAGCTATCAAGAACTTTCCTAAACTAGTACTTGCTGGTGCATGCCTGCCTGATTTAGCAGTGATTTCAAAATCATTTAGCACCACGCATCAATGGCACATTTCAGAACAAATGATTGCCTCTGCCCAAACAGATGAAGAAGTTGCAATAGCCGTTGGCTATGCTAGCCATTTATATGTTGACGTAATCGCACATAATCACTTTGTACCAGCGCATGAAGCCAAGTGGCTCAACAAAACAATTGTGACGCATATTGCATCCGAATGGGCGATGGATGGGCATATCGCAAAGCACATTATTGATCCCCCGCATCGTTTAATCAAAAATCACATGCAAGAACTCACACATTTTGTGGCGCCACACTTTAAATTACATCCTAAATTGGTTAAATCCAATTTAACACGTTTAGCAAATTTAGATCGATTACTTAGATTTAGCCCAATATCCCCGTTGCTATTGTGGGGGCTTAAATTGCGTGATGCTGAGTTTGTTAACAGCCTAAATTACTACTTAACAAAAACAGAGCATGCATTATCTCACTTTAGTAATGCACTTGAAGGTGCAAGACCAAAATGGCAACCTGAATTACATCATTTAAGTGCGAGCGAATTGATTGATTGGCGCTCACAGTGTTTAGGTGATTTACGCCTGCGGATTTTGCATCCTGTTGATTATTACCACGCTAGTCAGAAACTTGATATGTAGCTAGCAAATAGCTTTGCTATTATTTTTATAGATTAGGTTAATTAAAACCTAGTAAATTGATACAAGGTTTATTGAGGCAAGCGCAATCACATAACCAATGCCAGCACCTGCAAACACATCACTAGGATAGTGCAAACCTAATACAACGCGAGAAATACCAACCATGACAATAAATGGCATTAATATGAACGCTAATAGTGGAAAATAAAAAAGGGCTACCAAACCAAATGCGACCGCGTGAAGCGTGTGCCCAGAGGGGAAACTAAAATGATCGAGTGGCTTGCCAGACAAAAACACATCTTGACGCACTTGATATGGCCTTGGGCGTAGTGTTTTTTGCTTTAACCACTTGTATATCATCGTACCTGTTAAGCCGGCTGCTAACATGTGCAAGACTGGCTTAATACCATCTGCTTGTTGGGTGGCTAAAATTGCGAGCATGAGTACATACCAAAATACACCATCACCAAGGCGGCTAATCAGGCGAAACCAATTGCGGATTAAACGATAATGGCCAGTGTGACTGACTGTAACGCATACTGCACTATCTAAGGCTTGCATGCGACTTAACATTTTATTCATGCTTATAACCCTCACATAAAAATACTTGAATACAATATTTCATGGTGCAAGTATTACAGTGAGAAGTTACAGTTAGATTAAGACAATATGAAGTTTTTTTTACGTAAGTGTTTGAAAGATAATAGTTTATATCGTTTTATGTCGCAAGTTAAACCAAATCATATGCGCTGTAAGCTAATATCCATGCTGGTTGGCATTTAACTGAATGCTTACGCTTTAGCGATGTTTTAGCTTAAGCCAAAGCACAACGCAAGAAAGTAGAAATGTAATACTATTGGCAATCACAATTGGCCAACTTGAAATCATTAAACCGTACACCAGCCAACCCGCCACACCAGCACTAAAAATGCTATACATGGGTAGCGAAACGCCTGATAAATCGCGCGTCTTCCAAGAGTGATAAGCCTGCGGGATAAAAGCAACTGTTGTTAAAAAAGCAGAAAAATAACCTACAAAATCAGAGATGTTCATTTATATTGGTTTAACTTTAAACTATAAATTGGTAACTCGTTCACCCCAGAACTTCAATGGTTGAAGCAAAGTGACAAGTAATTACTGAAATGGTGGAGGCGCGAGCCAGATTCGAACTAGCGTACACAGCTTTGCAAGCTGTGGCATAACCACTTTGCTATCGCGCCAACGTAATCACTTAAAATCTTACATAGACATTATATTAGCTTGCGGCAATTTTAACCACTTCTGCAATTTCTTCAGCAATTTTTTGTACCAGTTTTGCATCTTGGCCCTCAACCATCACACGGATTTTGGGCTCTGTGCCAGAAGCACGCAGTAGCACGCGACCTGCACCGTTTAGGGCTTTTTCAGCTTTTGTCACAGCATTTTGTATTGGCGCTAGGCTTAAATCTAATTTGCTTTGAGTTGTCACATTAATCAACACTTGTGGATACAGAACCAGCTCTCCATACATTTGAGTGAGCGTTTTGCTACTTTGTTTCAAAGCGTGTAACACTTGCAATGCCGCGATAATCGCGTCGCCACTGGTATGCTTATCTAGCGTTAAAATATGCCCCGAGTTTTCACCACCCAGTTTCCAGTTTTTCTCATTCAAGAGTTCCAGCACGTACCTATCGCCCACCTTAGCGCGCGCAAATGGAATCTGGTGTTTTTGCAGTGCGTGTTCCAGCGCTAAGTTAGTCATGAGCGTGCCCGCAACGCCGCCTTTCAATTTGCCTTTAGCATACAAGCCCAAAGCAATGATGTATAACAGTTGGTCGCCATCTAACAATCGACCTTCAGCATCGACCATCATCACACGATCACCATCACCATCAAAGGCAATACCCAAATCGGCTTGATGCGCTAGCACAGCTTTCTGCAAGGCTTGTGGATGTGTTGAACCCACATCTAAGTTAATATTTAGACCATTCGGTTGGTTGCCAATCGCAATCACTTCTGCACCTAATTCATGAAATACGGGCGGTGCCACATGATAAGTAGCGCCATGTGCGCAATCGAGCACGATTTTTAAGCCGCGTAAATCCATGTTATTGGGGAAGGTGCTTTTACAAAACTCCACATAGCGCCCTGCCGCATCATCTAGGCGTTTAGCTTTGCCTAATTTGGCAGATTCCATGACTTGCATCGGCTTTTCTAGCTCGGCCTCGATTGCATGCTCTACATCGTCTGGCAATTTTGCGCCATCCGCAGAAAAAAACTTAATGCCGTTATCGTAATACGGGTTATGAGACGCAGAAATAACCACGCCTGCTTGCAAACGAAGCGCACGGGTAAGATACGCAACCGCAGGTGTAGGCATGGGGCCAGTCAGCAATGCATCGACACCTGCAGCTGTTAAGCCCGCTTCTAAAGCGGCTTCTAGCATATAACCTGAAATACGTGGGTCTTTGCCAATAAGCACAGTGGGGCGGGCGCCAGCGGGTAAATTAGTGCCTTTAGCAGCTAAAACGCGGCCAGCTGCATAACCCAAACGCATCACAAAATCTGGTGTTATGGGCGGTTCGCCCACGCGTCCACGTATGCCGTCTGTGCCAAAATAATGTTTACTCATATTTTCCCATGTCGTTCTTTTTTGAATTATTTATTGTAAAGCGCTAACCACTTTAAGTGCTTCAACTGTTGCTTTTACATCATGTACACGCAGTATTTTAGCGCCTTTTTGGGCGGCAATCACAGAAGCCGCAACGCTTGCATAAAGTCTTGCATCTACATCGTTACCCGTCATTTGCCCCAATACTGATTTACGCGATAGCCCAACCAACAAAGGCTGACCTAAATTTGCAAAGCTTTCGAGCTGTTGTATAAGCGTAATGTTATGTGCGCGGGTTTTACCAAAACCAAAGCCTGGGTCCAGTACAATTCTTGATGCTCTACAACCTGCATGGCCATTGATTCCATTCATGGTGGCCTTTAGACGTGCCTTTAGGAAGGCTCGCACTTCACTCACAACATCATGATATTCAGGATTCATCTGCATCGTTTGTGGAGTACCTTGCATGTGCATTAAACAAACACCCACGTCTGATTTTGCTACGATTTCCAGTGCGCCCTCTTCTTGCAAAGCTCGCACATCGTTGATAATGCTTGCACCCGCAGCAATCGCGGCTTGCATGACTTGCGGTTTGTAAGTATCAATCGAAATGGGAATATTGATTTGGCCAACCAAGCCCGCAATTACCGGAATGACACGATCCAGTTCTTCTTGCAAGCTTACCGGGGTGGCATTTGGGCGCGTGGATTCACCGCCAATATCCAAAATCGCCGCGCCCTCTTCAACCAATTTAAGTGCATGCGCAATTGCTAAATTGCTTGCTACAAATTTACCACCATCCGAAAAAGAATCTGGCGTGACATTCACAATACCCATCACACAGGGGCTTGTTAAATCAAGTTGAAATTTTCCACAATCAAATTGCATACTGATAAATTTTAAAATGGGTCATTACAATAAGCCAAAAAATAAGGGCTGATTCTCATCAGCCCTTATTCTAACATTAAACGCGTTGTTGCTATTTTGAACTAGCTTTTTGTTGCAGGTTGCGGTTTAGCGCTTGTTGTACCAGTGCCACTACCAGTGCTGGTAGGTTTAACTGGCGTTTGGCGTGGCTTAGGTTCACGCACAGGCAAGCCTGCCATAATGTCATTAATTTGGTCAGCATCTATGGTTTCATATTCCATTAAAGCTGCTGCCATCGCTTCAACCTTATCACGATTTTCTTCTAGTAACTTGCGCGCTATCGCATATTGCTCATCTAAAATTCTGCGAATTTCAGCATCTACTTTTTGCTGCGTTGCCTCTGATACCGTTTTACTACTCATGCTACCAAAGAACGAATCTTGCTCATCGCCTGCATACACCATGGTACCAAGCGCATCGCTCATGCCGTATTTAGTCACCATGCCACGGGCAAGCTTAGTCGCACGTTCGAAGTCGTTGCTAGCACCTGTCGACATTTGATTCATAAACACTTCTTCAGCAATACGACCGCCAAATAAAATTGATATTTCTTCTAGCATTTTATCTTTATAATTGCTGATACGATCAAATTCTGGCAATTGCCAAGTTAAACCAAGCGCCCAGCCACGTGGCATAATCGTCACTTTATGTACTGGGTCTGCTTTCGGTAATAACTTCGCCACAACCGCATGACCAGATTCATGATAAGCGGTGTTACGACGCTCTTCTTCGCGCATCACCATGCTTTTTCTTTCAGGACCCATGTAAATTTTGTCTTTGGCATCCTCAAAGTCTTCCATATCAACGGTACGTTTATTACGTCGCGCTGCAAATAAGGCTGCCTCATTCACCAAGTTCGCTAAATCGGCACCGCTAAATCCTGGCGTACCACGCGCAATAATATCTGCTTTCACATCCACGTCTGCTGGAATTTTGCGCATATGCACCATTAAAATTTGCTCACGACCTTTAATATCTGGCAAGCCGACCATCACTTGTCTATCAAAGCGACCTGGGCGTAACAGCGCTTTATCTAACACGTCTGCCCTATTGGTTGCGGCAATAATAATCACGCCAGAACTTGCTTCAAAGCCATCCATTTCAACCAATAATTGATTGAGCGTTTGCTCGCGCTCATCGTTACCACCGCCTGTACCAGCGCCACGGCTACGACCCACCGCATCAATTTCATCAATAAAGATAATGCAAGGCGAGTTCTTTTTGGCTGTTTCAAACATATCGCGCACACGAGCTGCACCAACGCCCACAAACATTTCAACGAAGTCAGAGCCAGAAATACTAAAGAATGGCACTTTTGCTTCACCCGCAATGGCGCGAGCAAGCAAGGTTTTACCAGTACCCGGTGGGCCAACGAGCAATACGCCACGTGGGATGCGGCCACCTAATTTTTGAAATTTGCTTGGCTCTTTTAAAAAGTCGACTAGTTCAGTCACTTCTTCTTTGGCTTCATCGCAACCTGCAACATCTGCAAATGTGGTTTGGTTTGAGCTTTCGTCGAGTTGGCGCGCTTTACTTTTACCAAATGAGAACGGTCCGCCGCCTTTACCGCCACCTTGCATCTGGCGCATAAAGAATATCCAAACACCAATGAGCAAAATCATCGGGAACCAAGACATAAAAATCTCTAGCAACACGGAACGTTGTTGTTCTGGTTTGGCTTCAAGTTGTACGTTGTTTTTAAGCAAGTCATTCACCATCCATAAATCATTTGGTGCATAAGTGCTGTAATCTTTGCCATCTTGCATTTTGCCGCGCACGACGCGACCGTCAATTTGGGCAGTCGCAATTCGGCCATCTTTGACATTTTGCATAAAATCAGAGTATTTAATCTGCAAATCTGTTTTGCTTTGACCACTAAATTGATTAAAGACCGTCATTAGCACAAGGGCTACGACTAACCAGATTGCAATACTTTTTGCGATGTTGTTCAATGTGTTTCCTTTTTACTTTTTTACTCTATGAGTAATCTTATTTTAAACCTAATTTAGTGCCTATTGTGCGTTAAACAAAGCCATCAAACTGTATTTGTTTATACTTTTTAGTACTTATTGCTGTTTTCACCAAAACTTTGCTTAAATGTGTGATGTTAGGGCTTGCGTTTGAGGCCTAACAAATACACTTCACTGCTACGATCTCGTGATGCTTTTGGTTTACGTGTCACCACTTTTTCAAACTGAAATCGCATCATTTTAACAATTTCTTCAAATCCAGAACCTATAAACACCTTGACTAAAAAATTGCCATTTGGTTTCAACCATTGCTGGCTAAATTCAAGCGCTAACTCAGTTAAGTACATGGCACCTGCTTGATCAACATCGCTGATGCCACTTATATTGGGGGCCATATCAGCAATTACAAGGTCTACTGGTTTATTATTGATAGCGTTCTCTAGTTGTTTTAAAACAGATTCTTCACGAAAATCGCCTTGGATAAACGTCACCCCAGCGATTCCTGCCATATCTAAAATATCAAGCGCAATCACTTTTCCTTGGCCTTTTAAGCGTTGCACCGCCACTTGCGACCAACTGCCTGGCGTTGAGCCTAAATCAACAATCGTCATACCAGGTTTGATGAGTTTATCTTTGTCGTCAATTTCGATGAGTTTATAAGCAGCACGGGCACGATAACCTTCTTTTTGCGCGCGCTTTACAAACTCATCGTTAAGATGTTCTTGCATCCAAGCTTTACTCGTACGCGTAGGTTTCATGAGGTGAAAAAGTGAAAATTCAATTGTGTATTTTACACTTGATTAAGGCAATATTTAAAGCTAAATTCAATAACACATCAATAGAGATGCTCTGCATGCCAATATTTATAAGGGTTACAGAGCGTTCATTTTCAGTTGTATATTTAAGTGCTTTAATTTCAAGAAAAGTAACTGAATCGAATCTGGCGATTGGTTTATGTTAAAATAGCAAGATGAAATTAACTACCAAACAAATCGCCCACTTACGCGGCTTAGCGCATAACCTAAACCCAGTAGTGATGATAGGCAATAACGGACTAACCGACAAAGTGATTAAAGAAATCGAGCTTAATTTAAACGCGCATGAGCTCATTAAAATTCAAGTGACTGGCGATGACCGCGATGCGCGCAAGGCGATGTATTTGGAGATTTGTGCAAAAACAGCCGCCACTGCGGTGCATCATATTGGCAAGCAATTGGTGGTTTATCGCGCGAGTGAAACAGTCAAGGAAAAATCTAAAGTAGTGATACCTAAAGCTTAAAAAGGAGCAGAAATCAGATTATTCATTTTTGTTTTTTTTATTTAAATTTTGCGCAGCAAACGTTGCGATGAGCATTAAAACAACACAGACTACCAATCTTTCAAACCTGACCCAAGCGTGTTTTAACTCAATGGTATGAATGATTGTTTGCACTTGACTGGTATCAGATAACATCCATACCCCAGATATAATACCCAGCACAAAAGAAACGATAAGTAAGGCTTTGTAAAAATTGATATTTAATTTCATACAAAATCTACAAGATATAAAATATTTGTATTATCTGACTTTTAATACCAAAACAAAACCAAGCAAACATTCCACCAAATACGCAATACTTGCAACGCCATGCCAGTTTCTAAAGCGCTCTGCAAACACAGTTTGCATCACATCATTTGGCAGCGCATCTGCTTTAAGCTGCGCGATGATAGGCTGGATACCAAAATGTCCTGCTAATACCAACAACAATATCACAAGCACAGCCCAAAAAAAGCTTTGCTTTAGCGCGCCAGTGCCAAAATCTAATAATCGTTGAATCAGCAAATAAAACGCGCTTGCCATACCGATATAACTCACGAGGGTAAACAATCTGCCTGCCAAGCCGCCTGCTAATTGTTTATCGTGCATAACATCAAACAACACATAAGCGGTGATACCTGTCATCCACAAGGCACCAACCCAAAGCGTCACGACTATTAAATTTAAACGTTGCATGATTAGATAATAATTTATTGATAAATTACTTTTAAGACTTCGTACTCTTTAATACCACCAGGCGCAGCTACTTCAGCGATGTCACCTTCCGATTTGCCAATGAGCGCGCGCGCGATGGGTGAACCTACAGAGATTTTTCCACCTTTAATATCGGCTTCATCTTCGCCAACAATTTGATACGTTTTATTTTCGCCAGAATCTAAATCTTCAATATTCACCGTTGCACCAAACACCACGCGACCATCTGCATTTAAAGTGCTAGGGTCGATGACTTGTAAGTTAGATAATTTAGACTCTAACTCTGCAATTCGGCCTTCTATAAAACTTTGCTTTTCTTTGGCGGCTTCGTATTCGGCATTTTCCGATAAATCGCCTTGGGCGCGCGCCTCTGCAATGGCCTGAATAATATCGGGGCGATCTACGCTACGCAAGCGTTGCAATTCTTCTTTGAGCAAGCTTGCACCACGCACGGTGACTGGAATTTGATTTACTGCCATACGTTTATAACCAATCTATAATCAATCTCTACCAAAAAAATAAACCACACCTTTTGGAGCGTGGTTTTCAAAATCATAACAAAAGTGTATTTTAATTAAGCTGTTTATGCAAGTCTTGAATAGAAATGACGTCCATTTCCTTCGTTTGTGACATACCAATACAAGCTGCGCGAGCACCTGCCAATGTGGTGTAATAGGTCACTTTATTTTGCAAAGCACTTCGACGAATTTCATAAGAATCTGCAACTGCTTTTTTATCTTCAGTCACATTCACAATAAAATCGATTTCATGATTTTTAATCATATCAACCACATGCGGACGACCTTCTGCAACTTTATTGACCGCCGTGACCGTTAAGTTATTTTCTTTTAATGCCCTTGCAGTGCCTTTGGTCGCGACTAGCGTAAATCCTAAATTAACTAAATCTTTCGCAATATCAATGACTTTATGGTGATCTTCGTTTCTAACGCTAATAAATGCGCAGCCGCCTTTTGGTAAATTAGCGGAGGCACCTAATTGTGATTTCACAAAAGCCTCTGCAAAAGTAGCGCCTACACCCATCACTTCGCCAGTTGATTTCATTTCAGGCCCTAAAATCGTATCTACGCCAGGGAATTTAATAAATGGGAACACCGCTTCTTTTACTGAAAAATAAGGTGGAATCACTTCTTTGTTCACGCCTTGCGATTTTAAACTTTGGCCTACCATACAACGTGCAGCGACTTTAGCAAGTTGCAAACCACATGCTTTAGACACAAACGGCACTGTGCGTGAGGCACGCGGATTCACTTCTAACACAAATACCGTTTCGCCTTGAATTGCGAATTGCACATTCATCAAACCTTTAACACCCAAGGCTTTTGCCATTTGAATGGTTTGTTTACGTAGCTCATCTTGTAATGCATCACTTAAGCTATAAGGTGGTAGTGAACATGCAGAATCACCAGAGTGCACGCCTGCTTGCTCCACGTGTTGCATAATGCCGCCGATAAGTACGTCTTCGCCATCACATATCGCGTCCACATCAATCTCTAGCGCATCATTTAAAAAGCGGTCTAACAACACAGGTGAGTCGTTTGATACTTTTACGGCTTCGCGCATATAACGCTCTAACTGGCTGCGCTCGTGAACAATTTCCATGGCACGACCGCCCAGCACATAAGAAGGACGTACCACCAATGGATATCCGATTTCTTCAGCAGCTATAAGCGCCGCTTCAGGCGTGCGCGCTGTACGGTTTGGTGGTTGTTTTAAGCCAAGTGCTTGCAACATTTTTTGAAAGCGCTCGCGATCCTCAGCACAATCAATCGCATCTGGTGAGGTACCGATAATTGGCACACCCGCTTTTTCTAAGCCTCTGGCTAATTTTAGCGGCGTTTGACCACCGTATTGCACTATTACGCCGACTGGTTTTTCAATATGCACAATTTCGAGCACATCTTCTAACGTGACTGTCTCAAAATAGAGTCGGTCTGAGGTGTCGTAATCTGTTGAAACTGTTTCTGGATTACAGTTGACCATAATGGTTTCATAGCCATCTTCACGCATCGCAAAGGCAGCATGTACACAACAATAATCAAACTCAATGCCTTGCCCAATGCGATTTGGCCCGCCACCCAGCACCATGATTTTCTTTTTATCTGTTGGCTGAGACTCGCAATATTCTTCATAGGTGGAATACATATAAGCAGTATTAGTGGCAAATTCTGCCGCGCAAGTATCCACACGCTTATATACTGGGCGGATATTGTGTGCTTGGCGATAAGCACGAATTGCATGCTGATCGGTATCCAGCAAAGTAGCTAGGCGCCTATCTGAAAAACCACGACGCTTGAGCTGGAACAAGGCATCTTTATCTAAATCAGCTATATGCTTACCTTTTAATGCATTTTCGCGGTCGATAATATCTTTAATCTGCGCCAAAAACCAAGGGTCAATTTTACTGATGTTAAACACCTGCTGAATTGTCATACCCAACCTAAATGCATCAGCTACATACCAAATACGCTCTGGCCCAGGCTCACCCATTTCTTTGGTAATTCTATCGATATCTGTGCTAACTTCATCTAAGCCATCAACGCCAACTTCTAAACCACGCAAGGCTTTTTGGAAAGACTCTTGAAACGTGCGGCCAATAGCCATTACTTCACCCACAGACTTCATTTGTGTCGTTAAGCGCGAGTCGGCCTGCGGGAATTTCTCAAATGCAAATCGTGGAATTTTAGTCACTACATAGTCAATCGAAGGCTCGAATGATGCAGGAGTTTGACCGCCTGTAATATCATTTTTAAGCTCATCAAGGGTAAAACCCACCGCTAATTTAGCCGCTACTTTTGCAATTGGGAACCCTGTTGCTTTAGAAGCCAAGGCGGATGAACGCGAGACGCGTGGGTTCATCTCTATCACAATCATGCGGCCATCGTCAGGATTTATCGAAAACTGAACGTTTGAACCACCTGTCTCAACGCCCACTTCACGCAATATCGCTAAAGAAGCGTTACGCATGATTTGATATTCTTTATCTGTTAAGGTTTGTGCTGGTGCAACCGTAATGCTGTCACCTGTATGCACGCCCATTGGATCTAAGTTTTCAATCGCACATACAATGATGCAGTTATCCGCTTTATCACGTACAACTTCCATCTCATACTCTTTCCAACCAAGCATGGACTCTTCAATTAAAAGCTCTTTGGTGGGTGATGCATCTAATCCACGCTCACATATGGTGATAAATTCCTCACGGTTATATGCAATCCCACCACCACTTCCACCCATGGTAAAAGATGGGCGAATGATGGCAGGGTAACCAATGCTGGCTTGCACTTGCAATGCTTCTTCCATTGAGTGTGCAATACTAGAGCGCGCTGAACCCAACCCAATTTTGGTCATGGCTTCTTTAAATTTTTGGCGGTCTTCAGCTTTATCAATCGCTTCTTTTGTTGCGCCTATCATTTCTACATTGTATTTTTTTAATACCCCATGCTTATCTAAATCGAGCGCACAATTAAGTGCTGTTTGACCACCCATGGTTGGCAACAAGGCATCTGGGCGCTCTTTTGCAATGATTTTTTCAACAACACGCCAAGTAATCGGCTCGATATAAGTCGCATCCGCCATCTCAGGGTCTGTCATAATCGTGGCAGGGTTAGAGTTCACCAAAATCACACGGTAACCCTCTTCACGCAAAGCTTTACACGCTTGCGCACCCGAATAGTCAAACTCGCAAGCTTGACCAATCACAATCGGACCAGCACCGATAATTAAAATACTCTTGATGTCGGTTCTTTTCGCCATTACGCTGACTTTCTTTCTTGCATTAAATCGATAAATTGATCAAACAAATAACTCATTTCGGTTGGGCCCGGGCTTGCCTCTGGGTGTCCTTGGAAACTAAATGCTGGTTTATCTGTACGGGCGATGCCTTGTAAACTACCATCAAATAGCGAGACATGCGTGACCTTTAGATTGGCAGGCAAGCTCGCGGGGTCTGCCGCAAAGCCATGATTTTGGCTGGTAATATAAACACGCTTAGTTGCCACATCTTGCACAGGGTGATTTGCCCCATGATGGCCGAATTTCATCTTCAGCGTTTTAGCGCCACTCGCTAGCGCCAATAATTGATGCCCTAAGCAAATGCCAAACGTCGGGATGTCAGTATCGACCAAAGTCTTAATGGCTTGAATCGCATAATCACATGGCTCTGGGTCACCTGGACCGTTAGATAAAAAGATACCATCTGGCTTAAAGCTTAACGCTTCTTCTGCAGTGGCTTGTGCTGGTAAAACGGTTACTTTGCAACCGCGTGAAACCAGCATACGTAAAATATTGCGTTTTACGCCATAATCAAAAGCAACCACATGGAATTTTGGATTTTCTAACTTGCTATACCCTTTACCAAGCTCCCATTCGCCTTCGGTATATTCGTAAGCTGATTTTACCGACACCACTTTGGCTAAATCCATACCCGCCAATCCCGGGAAGCCTTTTGCAAGAGCTAACGCTTTTGTTTCATCTATGTCACCCGCCATGATACAACCTGCTTGGGCGCCTTTTTCGCGCAATATACGGGTTAAAGCGCGCGTGTCTATATCTGCGATTGCCACAATATTATTTGCTTTAAGATATTCGCTTAAGTTTTGCTTGCTGCGGAAATTGCTATGCAACAAAGGCAAGTTACGAATGATTAAACCTGAGGCATAGACTTTGCCAGATTCAACATCTTCATCGTTAGTGCCATAGTTACCAATATGGGGATAAGTCAAGGTGACGATTTGTTCGGTGTAAGATGGGTCTGTTAAAATTTCTTGATACCCCGTCATCGAAGTATTAAACACGACTTCACCAACTGTGTGCCCTGATGCGCCTATTGCAATGCCTTTAAAAACAGTTCCATCTGCTAACACTAAAATGGCTGGAATTGTTTTTGACACCTTGCGCTCCTTTATATTTGACTCGACACACACCCGCTTATTTGCATAAACTCTATTTGAATTTGAGTTCTATTGTAGATGTGCAAAACGGGAAAAGTTTTTTGGACTCTTCCCGTTTCAGAATTGACGAATTATAGCGGAGTTAGACTTAGGTTTCAAGTGGACGCTTAAAGCTTAAGAATAAAAAAAACCTTACAAAAAATTTTGGCAAATAATCTATTAGACAATTTACTCGTTTTTATAAAACATTTTTTCCATGGTTTTATCATATAAAGAATAACGTCCACGCCCTTGGCGCTTAGCATAATACATTGCAATATCAGCAAAATGAATCAAGTGATTTGGACTTCTTTCTTGTGTTGGGTAAATAGCCACACCCACACTAGCACCTAACTGAAAGGCTTTATCAACCACATTAAAAGGCACTTTCATGCCATCCACAATTTTTTGGGCCACCACCATAGCCTGCGTATTCGTAGCAATATCTGTGAGTAAAATAATAAACTCATCTCCACCCACACGCGCAATTGTATCTTCTTCTCGCATTAGAGAAGCTAAGCGGTCCGCTGCTCTTTTTAAGAGCTGATCACCAACAGCATGTCCATATCCATCATTAATTTCTTTAAAATAATCTAAATCAACATAAAGTACTGCTACCAGGCTTTCTGCACGATCAGCTATTTTAAATGCTTGTATCATTCTATCGCCCAATATATTTCTATTCGGCAAACCTGTCATTAAATCAATGTTTGCCATTTGGGCAAGCTCAGAGGATGAGCTCGTAAGCTGTTTTAGGTGCCACTCTTTATTGGCATTTTGGTAAATTAAGCCCAGCAACATCGCTACAAAAAGTAAAGAAACCGCAATCGGCACTGCAACCTTTTGCATCGCATGTTGCTTCCAGCCTGCGATTCCGACATCCACACCCAGCATCACAAAATGTTTAGCGTTTAACGTACTAGTTACCGGCACCAAGGAACTCACCCAGGTTCCCCAATGATCAGTCACAGGGCCTTCTACATACGATTTTTGGGTTTTAATCGCACCTCTTAACATCTCACTTGCATCATAAAAAACTTCACCCATTTGAGAAATTTCAGAAGCAGGTTGATCGCTCGCATCTAACAAAAACTTAACCTGCTGGGCTTGTCCATTATCGTCGCCATAAACCAAATAAATAAAATGGCATTTTGGGTTGGCTTTGCAGGCGTTACGCATCTGCATTTTTATTTCATTCAGATCATCTGGATTAATTTTGTCTGGCGCTGGGCCTTGCTCTAAAGCGTTATTGAGTGCACGCCAGTCAATCGATTGCTCAATCGTTTTCGCATACGTGGTTAAATTGTCACGCATCTCAGTGTCTTGCGTCTGATAGATATAGATCGCCAAGCCTAAACCTGCCAATATAGCGAGCACCATAGATAGAATGTGCCAAGGCTTAAAGTGGCTAAAAAAATCTTTTATCTTAAATTGCTTTAACTGCATGGAAATTTAGTACTTAAAATAGTTGTCACTGAGTCGATACTGAGCCATGAGGCTTAATAATACCTAATTAATACAAAAATCATTACAAAACATACACTTCAATAATTTACGCTTGATGCCTTAAGCCCAGCACATCTTGCATATCAAATAATCCTGCTTTTTTATCTGCCAAAAATTTAGCCGCGCGTAAGGCGCCTTGTGCAAAAGTGGCGCGACTGCTGGCTTTATGAGTAATTTCAACACGTTCCCCCGTGCCAGCAAAAACCACGGTATGATCGCCCACCACGTCACCGCCTCGCATCGTAGCAAAACCAATTTTGCCAGCTTCGCGCTCGCCAGTTACGCCTTCACGTGCGTAAATTGCACAATCTTTTAATTCGCAGCCCAAGCCTTTAGCAGCGGCTTCGCCCAAGCGCAAGGCTGTACCAGAAGGCGCGTCTACTTTATGGCGGTGATGCATTTCAACCACTTCGATATCATAGCCATCGTGTAACGTCTTAGCTGCTTGTTCAACTAAATTAATCAACAAAGTAACGCCAACACTCATATTAGGCGCAAACACGATTGAGATTTTTTTTGAAGCCGCTTCGATTTTAGCTTTTTGCTCTACGGTAAACCCTGTGGTACCTATCACATGTTTTACATTGTGGCGTTGGCATATTTCCAAATAGGCCAAACTCGCTTCAGGGCGGGTAAAATCGATTAACACATCAGCACCATGTAGCGTTTCATTCGCATCATCGCTCACATAAACACCTGTATTTTTACCAAACAACTCACCTGCATCACGCCCAATTGAGGCACTACCAGCGCGATCAATCGCACCATATAATTCTAGGTGATTATCCTCAAAAACGCCTTGCAGAAGGGCATATCCCATACGACCCGAAGCACCTGCGATTACAATTTTAGTTTTCATCATATTCTTTAAAATAATTACATTTAATCAATAATTGTTATTTTAGTTTTCATTTAAGTTCTGCCCAGTAGCTAATTCACAAAAGGGCTAATTTTTATCGGCTGCTAAAACTAATATTTTAAAAACCAATCTTTTCTAATATACGTTCTAAATATCCCGGATCCTCTTCTGGCAGAGGTGGCGGTGTATCAACTTTTTTAAGTTTACCGCCAGTGTTAACCTCTATTGCTGGTGTGGCTTCTAAATTCTTCAAATTAAGTTTTTTATCCATTCTAAATATAAACGGCTCATCTTTAGCCAAACCTGTGGCTGGCTCAGATACTGGCGCAGACTCTGCAATCGTTTCTATGGCAGGCGCAAAAATGACAGGTGCAACAACTTCTGGCGTCAAGATTTCAGCCTTGGGAGTTTCAACCTCAGCCAAACCTGTAGCTGGCTCAGATATTGGCGCAGACTCTGCAATCGTTTCTATGGCAGGCGCAGCAATAACAGGCGCTACAACTTCTGGCGTCAAGGTTTCAGCCTTGGGAGTTTCAACCTTAGGTACTTCTACCTCAATCTTCGCAGGCTCCGCAGCAGGCTCAATCGGCTTGGTTTCTGGTGCTAAGGGTTCAGCAATCACCGGTGTAGCGATGATTGATTTCTCTGCAGGCACTTCAACTACTGGCGCTTCGACCACTGGGGCTTCAGCGGTTGTCGCTTCAACTACCGCCACACCTGCAATCGGCACTGCAAGTAACGAAGGTGCTGCCTGTGCCGCAGATTTCGCTACTGCGCCAGTTGTCGCTGCAGCTTCTTTTGCCGCTTCGACTTCATCTTTTTCCCAGAACTTAAATGATTCAAACAAGCCTTTATCTTCTTTTGCTTTTTTAGCATTAGCCGCATTATTTAGAGCTGCATTTTCGTCAGTTTTCCAGAATTTCAGCTTATCTAAAATGCCCTGTTGTTTTATTGGCGTTGGGTTTACCGATTTAGCAGAGGCATAGGTATTGCCTTCTTGTGCAGGTTCTGCGCCAGGTGTGCCTTGAGGCACTACATCGCCACGTACGCGCGCAAGCAATTCTTTTTCAAAATCTAAAATCACGCGGCGCTGCTCAGTCACTTTGCCAGATTGGCGCATTTGATAAAAATAATCCCAACGGTTGCTATGGAAACTATCGATAATAAGCGGCGTGCCCATAATAAACTTGACTTGCGATTTGGTCATACCAGGGCGTAATTGCAACAACATTTTAGAAGTCACCACATTGCCTTGCTGAATTTCCATCTTAAACGGCTTCATCTTAGGCACTGCAGAACCGCATGCTGACAGCAAAATACTAATAAAAATTAAAGGTATAATTAAAAAATTGCGCATGTTTTTTATAGATAATCTAGAGACATAATACTGAATTGACGCTAATATACCACGATGGGTTCATCCCTAAAAACACATTTGTGACTCGAAAGCTATTTTTATGATGCATGACCAAAAAGATTTAAAGAACGCTGGACTTAAGGCAACATTACCTAGATTAAAGATTCTAGAGCTATTTGAGAACAGTTCTGAGCGCCATTTATCAGCTGAAGATATTTATAAAATTTTATTAAATACTGGTGAAGACGTGGGTTTAGCAACGGTTTACCGCGTGCTGACGCAATTTGAGCAAGCGGGGCTTTTATTACGCCACCATTTTGAAAGTGGCAAAGCGGTGTTTGAACTCAATGAGGGCAATCACCATGACCATATCGTTTGCATGCAATGCGGTCATGTTGAAGAGTTTTGCGATGAAGAAATTGAAAAACTACAACATAAAGCAGCGAACGAACGCGGCTTTAAAATCCACGAGCATTCATTGTACATTTATGCAGATTGCACAAAAAAACCATGCCCGCATAAAAGTTAAGTTGGCGGCGTATTCCATCTAAGACATATGCGCGTTAATCGTTTTTTAGGGGGAGTCAAAAAATGTTAATAAAACATACTTTGCAAAAATGTTCATCTGTAGTTATTGCGCTTGTAATTGTTTTAAGCGTAACCGCCTGCGGCACCAACCCAGTTACCAAGAAAAAAGAATTTCAGTTTGTTTCACAAGAAAAAGAAATTGCAATTGGTAAAGAAAACTACTCCCCTGCCCGTCAATCACAAGGTGGTGATTATGTGATTGACCCCGAACTTACCGCTTACGTACAAGGCGTTGGCAAGCGCTTAGCTGCTGTGTCAGATAGACCTGAGCTCCCTTACGAATTTGTGGTGATTAACGACTCTACACCCAATGCTTGGGCAATGCCTGGTGGCAAAATCGCATTTAATCGTGGTCTGATGTACGAGCTTAACAGCGAGGCTGAATTGGCAGCGGTGATGGGCCACGAGATTGTGCATTCGGCAGCGCGCCACGGTGCAAAAAGTATGGAGCGCGGCATGTTTATTCAAGGCGCGATGATTGCCGTTGGCATTGGCACACAAAACACAGATTACGCAAACTTGGCAATTGGCGCATCGCAATTGGGTGCACAACTAATTAGTAGCAAATATGGCCGTGATGCAGAAAGTGAATCTGATTTTTACGGCATGCAATATATGAAAAAAGCAGGTTACGACCCTGCCGCTGCGGTAACGTTACAAGAAACCTTTGTGCGTTTAAGCCAAGGCCGTGAAAGCAACTTTATTACCGGTTTATTTGCTTCGCATCCGCCCTCACCCGAGCGCGTTGCTGCCAACAAAGTCACACTCGCCAAAATGGGCGCAGGTGGCGAAATGGGCGTTGAAACTTATGCGCAAAAAGTCGGCAAGTTAAAGGCCACTCAGCCCGCTTACAAAGCGTATGACGAAGCAATTGCTGCACTCAAGAAAAATGATGTGGCAACCGCCACCGCATTGGCTCAAAAAGCCATTGCGGGCGAGCCGCGCGAGGCGCGCTTTCAAGAATTGTTAGGTGATATTGCGCTGACTCAAAAGAAAAACTCCGAGGCACTTAGCCACTACGACAAAGCCATTAAATTGCAGCCCGATTACTTTAAACCACATGTGCAAAGCGGTATTGCACTATACAACATGGGTAAAAAGAAAGAGGCTGAACCATTTTTAGTGCGCGCTAACCAGTTATTACCAACGGTGCCAGGTCATGCACTTTTGGGCGATATTGCTCAAGAGCGTGGCGATATTGATGGTGCACTTAAGCATTACCAAGTGGCAGGCAGTAATAACTCAGAAATGGGTAAAGAAGCGGCTGGCCGTGCGGTTAAGCTCGATTTACCACGCAACCCTGCCAAATATCTTCGCAGTGGCGCCATTGCAGATAATGGCGGAAACTTGTTTGCGGTGGTCGAAAACGGAACGTCTGTTCCAGTAGGCCGAGTGCAAGTGCGCGTAGTGAAATATGACGGTCAAACTGGCCGCGCCATTGGCCAAAGCCAACCCATGATTATTAATGGCGTTCAACCCGGTAAACGCAACCAAATTAATATTGGTGAACGCATTAAAACCGCGCAAGAGGCACAGTTATATAAAGTGGTGGTAGAGGCGGCAGAATTAGCGAAGTGATTCGTCCACAAAGTTATACAGCTATATCAGTTTCTATTTCACGTTAGGCATTTATGAAATCGCCCCCACTCACTGATTGCGAATAGGCATACCTCACCATTACAGGGCTAGGCGTGCATTAACAGATTACTCAGATTCTGGGCTTATCCCCATCAGACGCATGGAATTTAGGGGACATCAACCCTCGCAACGGAAAGCCAAGGAAGTTCATGTCGTGGAGCTTGAACAGTGAGTTTGACGACAGGCTACCGCTCGATATGCACATCAAGCAAATGTTTCTTATACTGCACCCCAAACCCGATGTTCTGCACCAATTATGGATTGAATATGATCTCACTCTCCATTGTGTCGGGTATTTTCCTACAAGTTGTCATGGCATACACTTCACCCGTGAACAAATTCGTGAAGCAGCCCAACTTGGCTTGGCGTTTGATCTAGATTTTTACTACATCGATGATTACGAGAACTCGTAAGGCGGATAAAACCAAGCTCATCCACCCTAAAAATTTATTCATTCTAAACATAACATCAAACCACCTACCCTGCAGACCAATACCAAAGTGCTTTCCAGAGAATTGTTTTTTGCTCGATGGTTTTTAAGATGCAATTAATTGCTTTTTGATGCGCTAAAACCTTACAGTTTTAGCATCTCTTTTGCGTGGTTGCGCGTGGTCTCGGTAATTTGAATGCCGCCCAACATACGGGCAATTTCTTCGATACGTTGTTGCTGACTTAACACTTGAATTTGGCTTAAGGTTGCGCCATCCACTTGGGTTTTGCTCACTTGCAAATGTTGTGCCGCTTGAGAAGCGACTTGAGGCAAATGCGTAATCACCAACACTTGACGCTCGCTACCCAATTGTTTAAGCAGTTGCCCAACTACTTCTGCCACACCACCGCCAATACCCACATCGACTTCGTCAAAAATCATACAAGGCACCGTATTTTGTGCGGCGGTTGTCACATGCAGTGCAAGGCTAATGCGCGACAACTCACCGCCTGAAGCCACTTTATTAAGTGCCCTCGGCTCTACCCCTGCATGGCCTGCCACTAAAAATTCCACCGTTTCTAAGCCATTGCTGGTTGCCTCGCACGCTTGCAAAGCCACCTCGAACTTGCCACCGCTTAAAGATAAACGTTGCATTTCTGCGCTGATTTTTTGGCTTAAGGTGTTTGACGCGGTTTGGCGGTTTGCAGTAAGCTGCATGGCGCTTGCTTGGTAAGTGTTTAGGGCTTCGGCCTCTAATTTCGCCAGTGCGCCATCGTTGGCAAAGCTTTCTAGCTCGGCCATGCGCGCTAAATCGTTTTCTAATAATTCTGGCAAATCTTCAGGCTTAACGCGAAATTTACGCGCGCTATTATGCACGGCTTGAATACGATTTTCGACCTCCGCTAGTCTGGCGGGGTCTAGCTCGGCGCGTTGTAAATAGCGGTTTAAACTACGCGCGGCTTCCTCAATTTGAATCAGCGCCGAATCCACGCCATCTGCGGCCTCTTTGAGTTGTGGGTCAAACTCGACCAAGCCAATCAATTTATGCTGCACCTGCGCGAGCATGGCGTTTGCATTGGGCTCATTGTCATCTAACAAGCCGATACAAGCCTCTAACCCTGCCAGCAAACTTGCGCCGTTACTCAAGCGATGATGTTCTGTTTGCAGCTCTGCCCATTCCTCAATAGCAAAACCCAGCTGTTTTAGCTCACGCGTTTTATCGCGCAATTCAGCCAACTCATCGGCAAAAGCTGCTGCATTTTTCTCAACCTCTATACGCTTAACATGAAAGGCATGCCAAGTTTTATAGTGCGCGGCGACTTGTTGCGCTAATTCAATGTTACACGCAAATTCATCTAAAACTTGGCGTTGTGTAGCGGGTTTTAATAAAGAGTGATGGGCATTCTGGCTATAAATATCGATTAAGTATTCGCCCAAATCTTTCAACTGGCCTATGCTCGCTGCCGTGCCATTTATAAAGCCGCGACTGCGGCCATCGGCATAAATTACACGGCGTAAAATGAGCGTGTCATCTGCCTCGAGTTCATTTTCTGCCAACCACTTTAGTGCTTGGCTATTTGCGCTAAAGGTAACGCTGATATCCGCTTTTTCAGTACCTTTGCGCACCACTTCGCCTTCGTTACGCGCGCCCAGCGCGAGTGAAAGCGCATCAATTAAAATCGATTTACCCGCGCCAGTTTCGCCCGTGAGTGTAGTAAAGCCACTCGAAAACTCTAAATCGAGGGCTTCAACAATTATAAAATCGCGGATGGATAAGCTTTGTAACATAGAATAAATTAATTAAATCAGCTAGTTAACTTGAAGTTCGTTTTTGTTTAGAATCGAAAATGACAAGGCGACAAGCCGAAGACAGTACGTTTTTGTAAGGCAAGGCGCAGTCAACACAGTCAGTTGCGATTCTAAACAAAAACATCAACCCCAGTTGAGTTTATTGCGTAACATCTCAAAATAACAATAATCGCTTGGGTGCAACAAAGTAATGTCTCGATCTGCACGTTTGATGATCACTCTATCTCCAAACTCTAAGGCTAATTGAAACTGCCCATCGTAGCTAATTTGCGCATCGTTTACTTGTACTAATGTGACTTCAATGAGTGATTCACTACTGAGCACAATTGGCCTGTTACTGAGCGTATGCGGGTTAATTGGCACCAGCGCAAACGCGTCTAAATCTGGGTGTAATATTGGCCCACCCGCAGAAAGCGCATACGCAGTTGTGCCTGTGGGTGTGCTTAAAATCAAACCATCTGAGCGCTGTTTGTGCATAAACTTGCCATTAATTTCCACCTCAAGCTCAATTAATCGCAAGCCACTTTTAATCACCACATCGTTAAATGCGAGTCCATAATAAACCGTTTTACCTGCGCGCAATACGCTTGCTGTCATCATCATGCGCGTCTCAATACGGTAGGCGCCCGCTAAAATCGCATCAATCGCATCTAGCATGTCCTCAGCACGTAAATCGGTTAAAAACCCAAAACGGCCACGGTTAATGCCCACTAGCGGGATGCCTGCATCCATTAAATTACGCGCAACGCTTAGCATGGTGCCATCGCCTCCCATGACAATCGCTAAATCTGCTTTGGCGCCAATATCTTCTAATTTTGCAGTATTAAAGCCATTCAGTTCTGCACCTATCGCGGTATGCTCCTCTACCCACACGGTAATATTTTTAGATGCCAAATGCCGCGCTAGATCAGCCAAATCCGTTTGCATCATCTGCAATGCAGATTGGTTTAAATATTTGCCAATAATGGCAATGCTGTTAAATGCTGTCATAGCTGAATTAAATCACAGTTTACGCATAGCTAAAAGCGCAAAGCATAAATGCCGCTATTCTAGCCGCGCTAATTCAGGCAGAATAACACCTGCAAATGGATAAACGTGCACAAATATTACTTAAAACTCTGGTTGAACATTATATAAGTGATGGCCAACCGATAGGCTCACGCACGCTTTTGCAACACTCAGGCTTAGATGTGAGCACGGCCACAATACGCAATGTGATGAGCGACCTAGAACAAATGGGCTTTATTGCGAGCCCCCACACTTCTGCTGGGCGCATTCCCACACAAAAAGGTTACCGTTTATTTGTCGATTCACTACTCACCGTGCAGCCGCTTGATGTTAACGCGGTAAATCAACTTAAAAGCGGGTTAAGCTCACCCAACCAAAACGAGCTCATTAATAGTGCTGCAGATATGCTATCTCAACTGACCCAGTTTGCGGGCTTGGTGATGATACCTAAGCGACCAAGGGTAGCGTTTAAGCATTTAGAGTTTTTGCAACTGACCGATAAACGAATTCTGGTGATTATTGTGACCAGTGATGGTAATGTGCAAAACCGTATTATTTTGACCGAAAAACCTTATTCCGCCAGCGACTTAACACAAGCTGGCAATTATTTTAATGCGCATTATTCAGGCCAAACGTTTGAAGAAGTGCAACAAAAACTGCATGTTGAACTCAAACAAATGCAATCCGATATCAATAAGCTCATGAGCGCTGCTCTGGAAGCAACCATAAATCAAAACAATAGCCAAGCGGGTTCTGGCATTGCTAAAAATGATGGTGTCGTGATCGCGGGCGAACGTAATTTATTACATGTGGATGAACTTTCAACCAATGTAAATAGCTTACGCAAACTATTTGATATTTTTGAACAGCGCGCGAGCCTGATGCAATTGTTGGATAATAGCCAACGCGCAGAAGGCATCCAAATTTTTATTGGCGGCGAGAGTGGCTATTTATCATTAGATGAATGCAGCATGGTCACCGCCCCATATGAAGCGGATGGCCAAGTGGTTGGCACACTAGGCGTTATAGGCCCAACCAGAATGGCTTATGAACGCGTGATACCGATTGTAGATGTGACGGCAAAGTTGTTATCGAATGCGCTATCATCAAAGTAGCGAAATAAAGTTCAACTTACTTTAAATATTAATTCTTAATAAAAAACTTAACTATATGTCTAAGAATGAATCCGTTAGGCCTTTACCGAAAAACCTCATTCAAGTAGGTGTTCCAATCGCGCATCCTATCTATGACTCTGACGGTATTTTACTTATGCAAGCTGGGACCATCGTAACGACTGAAAGCCAACTTGAAAAGCTTTACGAACGTGGACTCTATTTAAATTTAAAGTCATTAGAGTCAATTAAACGACAAAGCTCAGAAAGCACTGCTACAGAAAAAAATAGCCCAGAATCTGAACAATTAGACAATGAAAACCTTGTTGATTTGTCTCTCAAGAACATTGTAATTGGGGAGTTGCTTCAAATAAGTCCATTATCTGACGACACTAATACCATAAAATATTTTGTTAAATATCTTGGCGGTCTAGATAAAAAAAGTATTATCTGTACGTTGCCTAAAGTTGACGAAAAAGTTGTTTTTATTAAGCTACATTCAGGACTTCAGATACAGTTGTTTAGCGGCAAGGATGTATACAAATTTACTACATCGGTAGATGCGGTTTTCAGCACACCCTATCCACATATGCATATTAAGTTTCCAAAAGCTGTTTATGGCAAAAACCTAAGGCGAAACCAGCGCGTGTCTGTCAGTATTATTTCTTCGCTTATTAATAAATCACCTGGAGACTTTGTCAATGTAAAATCAGCAGGCAGGATTATAGATTTAAGTCTTGGTGGTGCCATGATAGATGCAACAAAGATAATTGGCAGTGCCCGTGACGACCTTGAGTGCACTTTTAAAATTAACCAAGATGGTTATGAAGTGATTTTAGCAATACCTTGTATATTAAGAAACATCACAGAAGCAACAAGCGAGAATGGCGCCATTATTTACAAACATGGCGTGCAATTTAAAGAAATTGCAATTCAAGACAAAACAGTACTCCAAAGCTATATCTTCCAATCTTTAACAGGTAAAAAAATTGAAGACCTTTAAGATAACCTATCATTTAAATTAGAAATTCAATCAATCAAATTTTAGGGCATTCATAACCTTGGCATACAAGTTTTAAAATACCTAAATCAAAGTAATAGGCTATATATTGAATAGTCTTTTGAATGTTACCAAACAAAAAGGCGATGGTATAAATACCATCGCCTTTTTTGTTGTATTAGCGAATATTAAAAATCGTAACGAATACCAGCAATCACTTGGCGGCCACGACCAACCGCCATACCGTCGACACGGCTTGCCAAATACTCTCTATCTGCTAGGTTATAGCCACTTAAGAAATAACTGGCTTTTGAGCCTGTTGGTCTGTAGTTAGCTGATGCATTCAATAGCGTGTATGCAGGAATATCGCCTGACAAGCCTGATAATGCTGCATCTACACCTGTAGGATCAAATTGATTTAACACTCTGGCAAACGTATCGGGCTCTTGACGACTGACGTAATCTACGCCGATACGTCCATCAAATCCGATTGGATGTTGATAACCTAAGCTTACGGATGCAAGATGACGCGGTGCATATGGTAAGCGATCACCATCAATAATACCGTCTCTAGGATTTAAACCATCTTTAGTGAACTCTGCCTTGAATACATTTGTGTAAGAACCTTGTAGGTAGATATTATGAGGGGTGTTATAAATCGTGCCAAAATCGACACGCCCAGCAAACTCTAAACCTGTTTGCTCTGACTCACCTGCGTTAACAAATCTTCCCACACCACTTCTAATCACAACATCATCCACTTGGGTATGGAAAAAGGTTGATTCAAAACTAACGCCTTTAAAGTAGCTAGAGCGTACACCAATTTCCCAGTTAATACTTGTTTCAGGACTCGTGTTGTCGAGAGTAAAGCCATCAAGGTCACGGTCTGGGCGTGGAGGCGCAAAACCCTTATGTACCCCCGCAAAAATTGTTGTATTAGCAATGCCATTCCATGCTGCACCAAAACCCGGTAATGTTTCAGTTTGTTTGTTAGTACTGGTAGCAAAACCTGCACCGCCACCGGCTTGAAGAATAGTCGTTTTATATTCTACATCTTCAATACGAACACCTGGTGTGAGTGACCAATTACCTATATAAAAGGTATTTTGACCATAGTAAGATTTTGCGTCTACATCAATACGAATGTCTTCACGAAAGTCTGCCACAGCACCCGGCACCCCTGCGCGCTCAGCATTGGCCTTTAAGAATGATAAACTTTGAGCACGTGCATCATTGCCACGGAACTGACGGCGCTTAATATCTTCTTTATGAATTCTAAAGCCAAGCACTGCATCACTTTGAATACCAAATAGATTATGTTGAAAGTCTAAGCGAGGCTCGAAACCATAGTACTGATAACTACGCGGACGATGACGACCGCCACAAGTTTCAGCATTAGCTTCTGTAGCAGTATCATCACCTGGGCAACGCTCTAGCAATGTGATACCTGTCGAGTTTCCTTCATCGCCTGGGTCACCTTCATATCCACCTGGCGTATCTGTTTGACGGAAAGAGCTACGATACGTGTCTGAATAATATGCCTGAGTTGATAGTTTCGCAGTATCATCAAACTTAAAAATATGTTGTAACTGAAGCGTTTTACGCTCTTGCTTAAAGTGATCATTTTTACCAGATGGCGCTTGAAACTTATCACGGTCGTAGTCAATTTCACCTAAACCAGTTTCGGAAACATTAGAATCTTCTTCGTAATATCCTACCTTAGCAATCAAAGTTTGACGATCAGTTAAGTTAAGTTGACCCTTGAATGTGTACTCTTGCACATCAAACTCATGATTATCACGAATGCCATCCCCTTTATTTTGCAAAGCATCAATCATGAAACCACCTTGCTCACCACCATAACCAACGTTAGCATGTAACCCTGTAAAATCCTCATTACCTGCACTTGCTTGAACGCTACCTGCAAAACCTTTAGTAGGCACGGGCTTAGTGACGAAGTTAATCATACCACCAATGGTTTGTGGACCATATAAAATTTGACCTGAACCTTTAACCACTTCTATACGATTCACACGTTGTAATGGGGTAGAATAGTGCGCAGAAGGATCGCCATACGGAGCTAAAAATAGCGGCATACCGTCTTCCATCAGCAATGTACGTGAAGTACGGCGTGGGTCTAGGCCACGCATACCAATGTTAGGCGACAATACAAATGCATCTTCACCTACAATATTAATACCTGGCACAAAATTGAGCGCTTCTCGAACAGAAAATGGGCGACGCTCGATTAATGTCTCTTCATCTACCACACTGAATGAGCCTGGAACTGATTCTAACTTTTCTGGCAAAATACCAGTTACTTCAATTTTTTCTACAGCCACATTTTGCGATTGAGAAGATTCATCAGCGATTAACAGTGTACTTTGACTAACAAGCGCCAAAGCAACAGCAACCTTAATTGGTTTTAGTAAAAAATTACCCCCAGCCATACCGTCTCCTTATCATTTAACTTTGAAGTTTTAAATAGTTATAATATTTATAAAGAGTTATATGAGCAAAAAATATGCCCGTACGTCAACGCTATCCAATCTATTGATTTTAAACACTTAAATAAATAATCATAAGAGTACACTGGCTCAATACAGCCATAATTGGTTTATTTTAGCCATTTATGTATTAAAACAACCACATTTTGGTTGTTTTGCTTCAACACTTAAAATTCAATTGAATAAAATTTTTCTGCATCGACCTCTGATAAAGTTAATCTAGTCATTGAAACGAATTTAATCTAAAATCGGGATATGTCATTTTACAATCCTGAACCAGATTACAATCACGGCGACCAACTTAAAGTCGGTATTTTACTTGCCAATTTAGGCACGCCAGATGCCCCTACGGCCAAAGCCTTGCGGCCTTATTTACAGCAATTTTTAATGGATAGGCGAGTAGTGGAAATTCCGCGATTTATTTGGTGCTGGATTTTGCATTGCATTATTTTGGTGATCCGCCCAAAAAAATCCGCCGAAAAATATGCGCAAGTATGGACAAAAGAAGGCTCGCCATTATTGGTACATGCCAAAAATCAGACGCACTTGTTAAAGGGTTATTTAGGCGAAAAGGTTAAATCCCCTTTTGTGGTAGAACTCGGCATGAGCTACGGAAACCCAAGCATGAAATCCGCGATTGAGTCACTGAAAGCGCAACATTGCGACCGTATTTTGCTGTTTCCGCTCTACCCGCAATATGCAGCCAGCAGTAGCGCCGCAGCATTTGACAGCGTGTGGAAAACACTACTTAAAATGCGCAACGTGCCGGCGATTCGCAGCATTCGCAATTATCACGACCACCCTGATTATATTAATGCGCTCAAATTAAGCGTGCTTGAGCATTGGCGACTTAACGGTGGAAAACCATCAAAATTAGTCATGAGCTTTCATGGAGTGCCAAAAGTGCATTTAACCAAAGGCGACCCATACCACTGCCAATGTCACAAAACGGGCCGTTTATTAGCAGAGGCTTTGGGCTTAGATAAAGACGAGTATTTGGTCGCGTTTCAATCACGCTTTGGCAAACAAGAATGGCTGAAGCCATATCTAGCAAGCACTTTAGAGGCTTTAGGCAAAGCCAAATCCGCACGTATTGATGTGATATGCCCTGGGTTTAGTAGCGATTGCCTTGAAACGCTTGAAGAAATTGCGATGGAAGGAAAGCACATTTTTCAAAGCAATGGCGGTGGTGACTACAATTATATTCCTGCACTTAACGAATCTGAACCCTGGATACATGCCATGACACAAATCACCCTTGAGAATTTGCAAGGATGGGTCTCGGCGGATTGGGATAGCCCAAGAGCCAAAAAAGAAGCTGAAATGACCAAATTACGCGCGCAAGCTTTGGGTGCAAAAGAATAAGCGTTATAATCAGCGCAGTGATTAGGAAAGTCAGAATGAGAAAAAATATTGTATTTACAATTCTTGTCGGCTTATTTACTGCTACTGTTAAATGGCTTAAAGGAAAGTAACCACGTATGATTATTATTACTGGCGGCGCGGGCATGATAGGCTCTATCATCGCTTGGCATCTCAACACTAAAGATGGTCGCGATGACTTGGTGATTGTCGATCACATCACGCATGATAATCAATGGCAAAACCTTGTCCACAGAAAATACGTCGAATATCTAGATAAATACCAACTGTTTGACTGGCTAGAAAATAATGAAGCATTAAGTGAAGAAATTACTGCCGTTATTCACATGGGTGCAATCAGCGCCACCACAGAAACTGATTTTAATAAATTAGTCGAATTTAATATTCAGTATTCGCAAGATTTGTGGTCTTGGTGCGCTGCTAATAAAGTGCCTTTCTTTTATGCGAGCTCAGCCGCAACCTATGGTGGCGGCGATGCGGGTTATGACGATGCAAGTATAGAAAACTTGCGCCCACTTAACGCTTATGGCTACTCAAAACACTTTTTTGACCAGTGGGTATTAAAACAAATTGCAGATAAACAACCTGCGCCACCCGCTTGGGCAGGCTTTAAGTTTTTTAATGTGTATGGTCCAAATGAATACCACAAAGAACGTATGGCGAGCGTGGCGTTTCACACCTTTAACCAGTTTAAAGATACTGGCACCATGAAGCTGTTTAAAGGCACCAAAGCCGGCATAGAAGATGGCATGCAACTACGTGATTTTGTGTACGTGAAAGATGCGGCCAATGTAGTCGTACACTTTTTAACGCGTGCACTAGCTTCTAAACCAGTTGCAAATGGCATTTATAATGTAGGCACTGGGCAAGCACGTAGCTTTAAAGATTTAAGCGAAAACGTGATGAAAAGCCAAGGCCGTCAGCCACATATTACTTACATTGATATGCCAGTCGATTTACAGGGCAAGTATCAATACTTTACTCAAGCTGACATGAAAAAGCTACGAAATGCTGGATACAAAACACCTTTTACGAGTTTAGAAGATGGCGTGAGCGACTATGTGAAAAATTATTTAATGCAAGAAGACCCTTACTGCTAATCGATAAAAGTCATGGACAATATTGAATGAAATATGTGAGTTATTTAAAGGGCGAATATGCCGAACATATGGCGATGTTTAATGCGCTTGAGGCCTTGTTTCCGCAAGTTTCAGAAGTCGGTATTTTGCTGCAAAACTGCATTAAAAATGGTGGCAAAATTCTAATTTGTGGCAATGGCGGAAGCGCAGCAGACAGTCAGCATATTGCGGCTGAAATTGTTGGCCGCTTTAAAAAAGAGCGTAAAGGCTTGCCCGCAATTGCGCTCACCACAGATACATCCATATTGACCTCAGTCGGTAACGATTATGGTTACGATTACATTTTTGCGCGTCAAGTCGAAGCTTTATGCACACCAAAAGATGTGTTGATTGGCATAACTACTTCTGGCAATAGCGCCAATGTTGTGCTTGCAATTGAAGCTGCCAACGATATAGGCGCAAGCACTATAGGCCTCACTGGCGGCACAGGCGGCAAACTTAACGCACTTTGTAAACACAATATTATCGTGCCCGCTAATGTGACTGCGCGCATACAAGAGGCGCACATTTTTATTGGACATTGCTTGTGTGAGATTTTGGAATCTGACTAAGTATTTTGCATGCAAACTTTAATCGAAACCGTTAAACAATTTGGCAAAACAAGCTCGGTCAAAGCCAGTTCACACAAAATCAAACCTCATGCGCTGGTGATTGGTGATGTGATGCTAGACCGCTATGTCATGGGCGTAGTTGGGCGCATCTCACCTGAGGCACCAGTGCCTATTGTGTTGATCAAAAGTGAAGAATCACGAGCAGGTGGTGCCGCCAATGTGGCAGCCAACTTAGCATTATTGGGGATAGAAACCCAATTAATTGGCTGCGTGGGCGCCGATCTTGAGGCAAAATTGCTAGGTCAGTTGATCAAAAAATCTGGCATTAAAGCAAACTTAATTACAAGTAAAACTCGGCCTACAATCGCCAAAACGCGCATTTTGGGTGGTCATCAACAGATGTTGCGCTTAGATCAAGAAGATAACACGATATTCACCCGAGCAGAAAATGATGCTCTGCAAGCCAATATCCATGAGGCTCTCAAAGCATCACCGCGAATAGTCATATTATCTGACTACGCAAAAGGTTTATTTAGCGAAGCCATTTGCCAAGATATTATTGCAAAATGTGCCGCAAAAAAAATACCTGTGTTGGTAGACCCAAAAGGCAGCGACTATAGCAAATATAAAGGGGCAACTGCGCTTACGCCAAACAAAAAAGAAACAGCTGAGGCGTGTGGAACAGGCACACAAGATGCTGATTTAATTAAAAAAGCAGCTCTTTTAAAATCCAAGCTTAAGCTAGAGTTTCTTGCTGTGACACGCGGCGAAGAAGGCATCACACTAATAGACAGCGACGCAAAAAACGGCACCCATCACTTGCCTGCAACTGCACGCCAAGTATTTGATGTATCTGGCGCTGGCGATACCGTCATTGCAACTTTAGCGGCTGGCTTGATGCATGATTTATCAACATTACAAAGTTTAGAGTTAGCGAATATTGCTGCTGGCGTTGTGGTAGGCAAGGTCGGCACTGTGCCGATTACAAAAATTGAGCTGATTGAGGCCTTAAGTTTACAAGCATCAAACGAGCAAGCACATAAAATTTGCAACTTGGCAGAGCTGCAACACAAAGTAGAAATTTGGAAGCAGACCAAGCAAAAAATCGTATTCACAAATGGATGTTTTGATTTATTGCATGCTGGTCATGTAACCTATTTAGAAGCGGCAAAAAAACGTGGCGACAAGCTTGTATTAGGCCTTAATACTGATCGCTCAGTGCGCGTACTAAAAGGCAAAACACGACCAGTCGTAAACGAGCAAGACCGCGCCCGCGTGCTTGCCGCACTTGAGAGCGTTGATGCGGTGATTCTTTTTGACGAAAATACACCAATAAAACTGATTAAAGCAATAAAACCACATACAATTGCCAAAGGTAGTGATTACACAGCAGCACAAGTCGTCGGTGGTAAAGAAGTATTAAGCTGGGGCGGTGAAATTGCGTTAATCGACTTAGTTGAAGGCAGAAGCACCTCCAATATCATCAAAAAAATGCATGAATAAAATACTCGTGATGGGCCCAGCATGGGTGGGCGATATGGTGCTCGCGCAAAGCTTGTTTAAAACACTTAAAGCAAATTCACCGGACTGCATTATCGACGTAGCAGCGCCTGCTTGGACACTTCCTTTGCTAGAACGTATGCCAGAGGTTTCTGGCAAAATAGCGCTACCTTTTAAGCATGGTGAGCTTGCATTTTGGCAACGTATTGCCTTTGGTAAAGCCTTAAAAAATAAGGGTTATACTCAAAGCATTATTCTCACCAATTCGCTTAAGTCTGCAATTCTTCCATTTGCTGCAGGCATACCAAGACGCACTAGTTTTTTGGGTGAAATGCGCTTTTGCCTAGTCAACGATATTCGCCCGCTCGATAAAACAAAACTCAAAAAAACCGTCGAGCGTTTTGTCACACTTGGCCTAAACAAAAATGAAGCGCTACCAAATAGCATCCCTAATCCAGCATTATATGCGTCGCCAGAAGCTGCATGGATATTGGCTTCTAGGCTAGGTGTTTTGAATAATCAAACTAAAATTTTGGGTCTTTGTCCAGGCGCAGAATACGGCGAAGCCAAACGCTGGCCTGCAGAATATTATGCGGAAGTCGCGAACCATGTCATTCAAAATGGCTGGCAAGTATTGCTATTTGGTTCTGATAAAGACATCCCTGTCTCCACACAAATAAATGTGCTCACGCAAAATAAATGCATTGATTTAGGTGGAAAAACAAAGCTCGGTGAAGCGATTGATTTAATGTCGCTGTGTGACACTATTGTCAGCAATGACTCCGGTTTAATGCATGTTGCTGCGGCACTTAACAAGCAACTAATTGCAATATTTGGGAGTAGCGACCCTTTCCACACGCCACCGATGAATGCGAGTGCAGTGATAGAATATTTAGGTTTAAAATGTAGCCCATGCTTTAAAAGAACTTGCCCGCTGACACATCTAAATTGTTTAAAACAAATAACCCCTTCCAAAATCATTCAACATATTCAATAAAAACATGTTCAACATTCTGCACAAACTAGAAAAAAAATCAGTCGTGCAACTGCAATTTTGGATTGTTCTACTTTCCATCTTAATTGCATCACAAGTGCAATATATTCAGCATGGCTGGATTAACCCAGATTCTGTACTCTATTTAGAAGCCGCTAAATTTTTTAGCAATGGTGAATGGAAAGCTGGGTTTGAGGTTTTTGCATGGCCTTTATATTCATTATGTATCACTTTAGTCAATAAAATTACGCAACTAGGCGTGCATGCTTCAGCGCAAATTTTAAACGTACTTTTTTTTGCAATTGCCACTTATGGTTTTATTAAGATCATACAGTTAGCAGGTGGAAAGCAAAGGCAAATAATCGCGGGCGCGCTTATTTGGTTAAGTGCACAGTATCTGATAGGCGGCGTGCTAGAGATGCTGATGCGGGACGAAGGTTTTTGGGCATTTTTACTGTTAAGTATCGTGTTTTTTATTCGCTTATACCAACAACATCGACTTAAAGATGCACTGCTTTGGCAAGCATGCATTATCGTGGCGACCTTATTTAGAATTGAAGCGATTTTGTATTTATTGTTTTTACCTTTTATTTTGCTTTTCCAAAGTGGGTTTAGCACAAAGCAAAAATGCAAGCATTTATTAGCCACTCACGCGATTAATCTTATTTTAGCTTTAGCGATTATTTTGGTATTTACTTTTAACGATCAATTATCAACCAAAATACTCGGTCGCTTAAATGAGGTGTTCACCACGAATCTGTGGCAACAGTTCACCCAACACCTTAATAAAAAATCAAGCATTATGTCTAAAGAAGTGTTGGGTGAATTTTTAGATGAGTTTGCGGTGCAGGGCTTACTGATGACGTTTATTTATGTCATCTTCGTAAAAACAATTAGCGCGACTGGTCTCGTCAATGTCATTTTGAGTGTATTTGCTATTAAGAAAAATAAGCAAATCATCGAGCCTGCTGCATTTAGTGTGCTACGCGCAACAGCCTTGATAGCCTTGGTCAACATGGCGCTTATTATTACAAAAGTGTTTGTATTAACTGGGCGTTATGTACTCGCCTTAAGCTTTATTTTAATGGTATTTGCTACATTTTATTTTGCTAAATTGATATTCACCAACCACCATAACAAAAAAGTTAAATGGTTAGTGATTACCCTCATAACATTCATGCTGGGTGGTGCGATTAAGAACATATTACCTAAGCAAGCGGGATATAACTACGAACAAGAGGCTGTGTCTTGGTTGAAGAATTATAACAAAGACAATAAAGCTGTTTTTTATCAAGATGCAAGATTACGTTATTATGCTGGTGCACCTTTTTTAGGGAGCGGTATGTTCAATTTGACCTCACTGAATAACGGTAGCAACATTTTATCTACAAATGATTATGAATATTTAGTGATTAACGATTCAAAGAATTTAACTCAACAAGACCAAAGTGCGCTTGTCGCTTCTCAATACCATAACATTAAAAAATTTAACTCTGCAAATGCAAAAAAATCAATCATGATTTTTAAGAAACATTAATGTCTGATGTCATTATTATCTACTGATATAATTGATTAAATTATAAATATTAATAAATAGATTATTATGAGCCCGCAATCATCCTGCCCTGTATGTAGTCACGCATCTAATTACGATTTTAGCAGTCGAGATTTAATGTTTAATCTCTATGAAAGATACGATTATCACCGCTGCGATAATTGTGGTTTTGTTTTTCAATATCCCCTGCCCTCGGTTGAGCAGATTAGCGCTTTTTATCCAAGTGAATATGAAGTTTATGAAGAGGAATCTAGGTTAAAAAAAGTAAGTGGTCTTAGAAAATCAATCCTAAAAAAATACTATGGCTACATTCATTTAAAAACCAATTTTTTCAACGATACAATCTGTTTTATTTCTAGGCTATTTAGTAATAAATATGAAGTTCACTATAAGCTTAACGGCAAACTACTCGACGTTGGCTGCGGGAATGGCCGTTACTTAGATGGTATGAAAAAACTTGGCTGGAAAATAAAAGGTGTAGAGTTTAATGAGGGTGCAGTGCGTGTTTGCAATCTATCAGGTTTGAATGTGCATCATGGGGATTTATTCTCTGCAAATTTTGAAAAGAACAGTTTTGATGTCATTAATGTTAGTCATGTTATTGAGCATGTTCCCAACCCGAATGAATTCTTTAAAGAACTTACACGAATATTAAATAAGAATGGCACCTTAATAATAAAAACGCCTAATAGCGAAGCTTTAGGCAGAAATTTTTTCAACACAAATTGGTATGCAAACGATGTGCCTAGACATTTGTACTTATTCTCCGAGAAAAATTTAAATGTACTAGCTGACCTTTGTGGTTTAAAGATAACTCAACTTCAAACGCGTAGCTCCCCTAAAATTATTTTAAATAGTTTAGATTATGTTTTGAATAACAAGGCTAAGCCTTCAAAAAAAATTAAATGGATGCGACTCATTGCTAAAGCTTACGTCGCATTTGCGCAATATAAAAAAAGAGGTGATGAGATTTTTGCCGTATTTACTAAAGTATAAATAGGTATGCCAAAAATTCTGTTTATCTCTAAAGTGAACTGACCCCCAAATGTTGGACATTAATTTGGGTTTAAAGATAAGGACTGATTTCTGTACTCAACGGGACTCAGTCCTTTTAATTTTGCTTTAATCCTTTCGTGATTGTAATACCAAATATAC
>Ga0247839_1000867_pt1 | contig 53126 bp, 44 predicted proteins | sample LaCruzMarch2015__6_FD_192405 | JGI IMG/M metagenome (GOLD analysis project Ga0247839, IMG submission 192405) | Freshwater microbial communities from meromictic Lake La Cruz, Castile-La Mancha, Spain - LaCruzMarch2015_16m | ecosystem: Environmental > Aquatic > Freshwater > Lake | place: Spain...
GCGTGTATGGAAAACCGCCCGGTACCCGCAGTTCCCGCGATTTAATTTTGGGGTACAACCTCATTAATGTGTTGGAATTCAAGTATTTCTCTGCGAAAAAAGATACCATTTTCAAAAAGCGTATTTTCGATAACCTGGCTTTTTCGGGCAACTATAATTTCAGTGCCGACTCCCTCAATTGGAGTCCGATCACCACTGGCGGTTTGTTCCGTTTATTTAAAGGCGTGGTAAACCTGACCTGGAATGCAACTTTTGATCCGTACATCGCCGATGCAAAGGGACGGCGCACCAGTCAGTATGTGTTGAACGAGCGCGGCAGACTGTTGCGCACCACCAATTTGGGCTTTCAGGTCAATACAAACTGCACCTTTAAGCAATTACGGGGATTGTTCAACGGCGAAACGCAAGCAGCCAATGGGGCATCCGTTACCCCTCCTACCACGGCACCCACCGATAAAAAAACACCCATCTCAGAAGCCGCCTTCATCGATTGGTTTGATGAATTCCGTCTGAGCCACCGGGTCACCTTCGAACGTCGCCTGATTGCAACCGGTTATGGAACCTCGCGCGACACCTTTATCGTAGGCAACCACAACGTGAGTGTTGCGGGCAATTTGCAACTCAATTCCAACTGGTCGCTCAACATCAGCAACATTGGATACGATTTTCAAAGTAAACAAATCGTGTATCCCGACCTGGGCTTCACGCGCGACCTGCACTGCTGGCTCCTGAGTTTGAGTTGGCAGCCGATCCGTGGCACCTATATCTTCTCCCTCGCCGTGAAACCGGGCACCCTTGATTTCCTTAAAATTCCGTACCGAAAAAACAACTTTGACGCGCGTTTGTAATCTGTATCATCCGCAGGGCTGGTCTTCCATTCCAGTTGCCCGCTTTTTTGTGTTTGTTGTTTGTATTATCCCTTATCTTTTGAAGAAGTGGCCGAAGGTGCCTTCAAATCCGAGCGAGTAGCCCAGGCTGATAGCGAGTGCCTGCAAGCCAATATCTGCCAGTTTATGGCCCAATTTTTCTTTTTTACCGTGTTTTACGAGCGGAATGGTTGCGCTGACCACAGCCGTTGCCAAAAATGCGTTGTGTGCCGTGGTGAGTACTTTGTGTGCTTTTGAGTAAGGCTGTGCGTTGGCGGGCGCGTCTTTCAGGGTGTTTGGTGCCGTCCAGAAGTTGCGGTTGGCATTTGGGAAACGTTTGAAGAACACATCTTTTCTCCAAAGGATCGACTCGCGCAAGCCACCAGAAACACCCGAAGCGAAAGCCAAAGTTCCTGGCACGATCGCCTGGCGAATGCCGCGTTTCCAGTTATATTTTACGTTGGTGGTGGTGGTATTGTTGAGGTGCAGTTCAGCAGCAACCGGGCTGGATGCGTTTTGCAATTTAGCAGCAAATTGTGCAGTAAGCAACATTGGGAAGAAAACGAGGACGATTGCGAAGAATTTCATGGTAACCTTTTTTTGATGTTGTAGCGTTTTGCGCTGTTTGATGATACAAAGATGGGGATGGGGAGCGCTCGAGCCGGGAGGCTTTCGTTTTTTGGTGGGGAATGGGCTGTATTTGGTAGGAAAAGCGCTTGCGCGCTTTGGAGGGGGGTGCCACGGAGGAGCTTGGAGGTACGGAGTTACGCGGAGAAAAAGGGCGGCACCCTCTTAACTCCGTGGGGAAGGGAATATCGAACATCGAACACCGAACACCGAATTTCGAAGTGTAGCGTTGTTCCTGGCCAAGCAGATAACCAATGCCAATAGCAGCGCTCCTTTATTTCGAAATTCGGTGTTCGATATTCGGTGTTCAACGCTCCGTACCTCCAAGCTCCTCCGTGGAACCCCTTTTCTCCGTGTAACTCCATACCTCCAAGCTCCTCCGTGGACCCCCTTTTCTCCGTACCTCCAAAAATACTTGCTCCCTAATGCAACAAAATCGAATTTAATCGGACCTTATAGTTGGGAAAATCAATCATACATCGAATTTCCAGTTTCACCCGGCCTACGCCATGTATCTTCACCGTGTTGAAATTCCTACAAACCCAACTATATTTTAAAATTTCCAAGCAACTTCCTCTATGCGCAATCGTATTATCCTGTTCCTTCTGTTGCTGAGTACTGTGCTACAAGCCCAAAACCCTTCTAAAGTTGACCTGAAAGGCACCATCCGGGATAGCAGCAATACCGAAATCGCTTTTGCAACGGTCATGCTCCTGAGTCCCAAAGACACCACCTTGCTCAACTTCACCCGCAGCGACGACAAAGGCAATTTTGTCTTTAAAAACGTAAAAAACACCGATTATTTACTCAAAATATCCTATATCGGATACATTCCGCATCAACAAATGGTGCGCAGTGTTGCATCCAATGCGCAAGACTTGGGCACCATCGTGATCAAGCCGATCTCCCAGGCACTCATGGAGGTGGTCATTCGAACCGCCAAAGCCCCCCTGAGTATCCGCGGAGACACCATAGAATACGATGCCACGACCTTTAAAGTGCCGCCCGGCTCTACCGTGGAGGATTTGTTACGTCGACTGCCCGGCATTCAGGTAGATGCCGATGGCAACATCAAAACCCAGGGACAAGATGTGAAACGGGTGTATGTAGATGGAAAATCGTTTTTTGGCGACGACCCCAAAAGCGCCACCAAAAACCTCGGCGCCGAAACCATCTCCAAAGTGCAGGTGTACAATGAAAAATCGGAACAAGCCAAACTTACCGGGGTTGATGATGGCAAAAAAGAAAAAGCCATGAACCTGGAACTAAAAGACCAATATAAAAAAGGCTCTTTTGGTAAAGTAACCGCCGCCGTGGGTAGTTCCGACCGTTGGGCCGGACGGGGCAATTTCAACCGATTTAACCAAAAACAGCAACTCTCCTTCATCGCGTACGGCAACAACATCAACCAAACCGGCGTGAACTGGGAAGATTACGGCGAATTTAAAGGCCAAAGCACGTTTGGAAATTACGACAACGGCGATTTTGGTTTCGGTGGTGGTGGCGGACGATATTATTTTTCAAGCAACGACGATGCCCCGCTAAACAACTTTGACGGTCGCGGATTTACCCGCAACTTCGGCGGCGGCAGCAATTATAATTTCGACGATAAAAAAACGAAGTTCAACGCCAGTTACTTTTACAACGAAAGTGCACTTACCCTTGATCAATACGGTTTGCAGCAAAATTTCTTGCCCGAAGGATCCTTCACCAATACCGATACCACCAACAAGTACGACTTTCGGGGCAACCACAGCGTATCCACCCGCCTCGAACAAAACCTCGATTCGAGCGATGTACTCATTGTAAAAGCCAATGTACGCTTCAGCAACTCCAATGCCGCAACCCGCCAAGCCCAATTTTTCAATGGCGGCAATATACAGGCCAACAACAGCCTGAATATCAACAACAGCAACGACCTCAATGCCTGGCGTTTATCCAGTGCCGCCATTTTCCGCCACCGCTTCAAGAAAAAAGGACGTGCCTTTGCCGTAAGCGCCGGATACAACAACAACCAATCTGACGGCTCCGAAAACCTGTTCTCCATCAACCGCTTTTTTGAAGCCAACGATTTTACCGAACAAGTACGCCAACTCAACAGCAACGCCAACAACAACCTGCAATACAAATCCAGCGTCTTGTATACCGAATCATTTGCCAAAAAATGGTTCCTCGAAACCTTCTACAACTTCAGCACCACCAACAATACCGTCGATCGTCAGGTACGCAACCCCGACCAAAACAACGAACGCATCGAATCCTTGAGCGTTTATTACGACAATGACATCCAATACAACCGGGTGGGCAGCAGTTTGCGGTATTCGAATAAAGGCCTCAACGCCTCCGTAGGGTTGGCCGGCCAGCAAATCAAAATTAGCGGACAATACAGCCTCGATCAAAACACCGCCCCCACGGTAACACCCATCAGTCGGCGTTTCACCAATTTGGTGCCCAATGTGGACATGAACTATGAGTTGCCCAACAATATTTGGCTGAATGCCGGTTATAATTATAGCGTAACCGAACCCCAATTGAGCGATTTGCAGCCCGTTCCCAATGTAAACAACCCCGCTTTCCGTTCCGAGGGCAATCCGAATTTGACACCCGAACTGTCCAACTCCATCAATTTCAACGTCAACCATTGGAATCCAGCATCCTTTGCAAGCGTAGGCATCGGATCCAACATCAGCTTTTTCGACAGTCGCATCGTGTATAACCAAACCACCGAACTGATCGACAGCATTGGCCTGCGGACTACCACCCGGCCCTCCAATGTATCCGGCGGCAACCGGTATGACGTGTATTTTTGGTCGAACTTCCCAATCGTAAAAACCAAGTTGACCATGGGTGCCAATGGCAACCTGAACGGCAGCAAAGCCCCTTCTTTGGTAAATGGCATCCAAAACGAAACCACCAACAACGGTTTTAACATCAACATCGATTTCAACTATACCCCCCTTCAGCAGTTGATTTTGAGTGTAAGTGGTAGAATCGGGTACAATTTGATCCAAAACTCCATCCAGGAGGCACAAGATCAACAGATCCAGAACCACGGCATTGATGGTTCATTAAAGTGGCAATTTGCCCCCAAATTCTTCTTTGAAAGCAACCTCAATTATGCCATTTACCGCAACGATCGATTCGGCTTCAACCAGAATATCCCCATCTGGAATGCCTCCGTTCGCCGTTTATTTGGCAAAACCAACCGCATCGAAACAAGGTTGGCAGCCTTCGATTTGCTCAACCGCCGCGTAAGCATCTCCCAATATGGTTCACAAAACTATGTAAGTCGAAACATTGCAGCCACCCTCGCCCGGTATTATATGGTCAGCGTGAGCTACAACCTGCGGGGCTACGAAGACAAACTCAAAAAGAACGATTGGTGGTAGACCAGCACCACAAACCCCAAAAACACCATATAACCCAATCCTTCAATCTATCAAAGGTGTACCGCACCAAAACCAAATTAATATTCATGAGATCATTGGCCTTGCTACTCCTATTTTTGTGCGCCAACAGCCTTTTTGGACAAACCATGGAAGGCTCCATCCGCTATTTAGTCACCCATGACTGGAGCAAAAAAATGGCAGCCGTCGATTATATCAGTGCGCAGCGCCGCGAACGCATCGCCTACATGTGGGGCAATCGTTCCGAGTGGAAAGTGTACACCAATTTATACTTCAACGCCACCTCCTCCAAATACGAAGACTCCGAAGAAAAAGCCGAACCCGACGACGAAGGCTACTCCTGGCGCAAAGAAGCTTACGCCATTTACCGCGATTTTGAAAAAAACACCGAGCACGACATCATCGAAATGCTCGGTAAAACCTATATCGTGGATGACAGCCTGAGCGCACCCGACTGGAAAATCAAAAACGACCTCAAAGAAGTAGCAGGGCACGTGTGCATGAATGCCTATTGGGAAGACACTCTCAAAAAACAGCAAGTGCGCGTATGGTTTGCCCTCGATATGCCCCACAGCGCCGGTCCCGAACGCTTTTATGGCTTGCCCGGCCTCATCCTCGAAGTAGACGTCAACAACGGCGGCATGCTCATCACCGCCGACAAAATTGAAATGCGGCCCCTCACCACCGAACTCGCCCTGCCCAAGAAAAACAAAGGCAAAAAAGTAACCGAAGCCCAATACCGCGCCGTCCTAAAAGAGCACATGGATCTAAAAAGAAAAGACGAAGAGCCGCCGTTTTGGGGAATACGGTATTAGTTGTTAGTTGTTAGTTGTTAGTTGTTAGTTGTTAGTTGATAGTTGTTAGTTGTTAGTTTGGACTCCCAAAAAACCGTCCCACAGGGACGCCCAACCTACCACAGCGTCCCAGCGGGACGCCATCTTGGTAGCACTGTTAGTTTGGACATGCCCAAATATGGTTGACAAAATTGGCGTTGAATATCAATGCAGGTTGATATTCAACGCCCCCAAAACCGTCCCACAGGGACGCCCAACAACCCCAGCGTCCCATCCGTCCCACAGGGACGCCCAGCGTACCCCCAGCGTCCCAGCGGGACGCCATCTTTGTAGCCCCCAATAACGAAAATGGAGCAATCCGTCCCAGCGGGACGGTATATTTGTATTGCCCAGCCCAACCACCGCCCAAGCAAGACGTTATTAATATAACAACCAGATACCCAACATACCCACCCGTCCCACCGGGACGCCCAATATACCCACCTGTCCAACCGGGTTACGGTATATTTTTATCGCCCAGCCCAACCATCCGTCCAATCGAGACGTAATCAAACCACAACCAAATACCCAGCATGACGACCCGTCCCACCGGGACGCCATCTTTGCAACAACAGAATGCCCAGCGTCCCACCGGGACGCCATCTTTGTAACAACCACCCGGCTCACCGGGACAAAAATCCAGTACCATGGCCAACACCTATACCCAATTATACACCCACCTAGTATTTGCCGTCAAATACCGGCAAGCGCTCATCCAACCAAGCTTCCGGGAAGAAGTTGAAAAATACATGACCACGATCTTGCAAGAAAAAAAGCAAAAAGTGCTCGCCATATACCTAATGCCCGACCACGCACATATTTTAATCGGACAAAACCCCGCCATCGCCTTATCGGATACCGTCAAATTAATAAAAGTAGAATCCACCAACTTTATAAATGAAAAACAATTCATCCCAGAAGCGTTCAGATGGCAAGAAGGGTTCGGCGCATTTTCGCATTCCAGAAGCGAGTTAGACAATGTAATTAAATACATCCTAAACCAACCACAACATCACAACAAGCAGTCGTTTCAGAAAGAGTACTTAGCCACCCTACAACGATATGATATCGAATTCAAAGACGAGTACCTATTTGAGTTCTTTGAAGAAAACAAGAATAATATATAACCATATAGTGCCGTTACCAACGGAACGCTGGCATTTAGACATCATTTGTATCAAATTAAACAATCAACCAACTTACTCCCCCCAAAAAAATCTGAATCCATTTATTACCAGCGCGCCACCCGTCCCACCGGGACGCCCAACATTCCCACCCGTCCCACCGGGACGCCTAAACATACCAACCCGTCCCACTGGGACGCCTCAACACACCTCACCCGTCCCACCGGGACGCCCCAACATACCCCACCCGTCCCACCGGGACGCCCCAACATACCCCACCCGTCCCACCGGGACGCCCCAACGGAATGCCCAGCCTACCACAGCGTCCCAGCGGGACGCCATCTTTGTAGCCCCCACGCGGGGTGTAAAAGGTAACAACCCGTACCAGCGAGACGGTATATTTGTATCTAGCCCTACCCCACCGTGCCAGCAGTCGGTATGTTTGTAAAACATGTTCAACATTTGGCATGCTTCGGACGCGCGTAGAAAAGGGTCAGACGCGCCCAAAGAATCTTCGGATGCGCGTAGAAAAACTTCGGATGAGCCCAAAGAAGATTCAAATGAGCCTAGAGAAGATTCAAATGAGTCTAGAGAAGATTCAAATGAGCCCAGAGAAGATTCAAATGAGCCCAAAGAAGATTCAAATGAGCCCAAAGAATATTCAAATGAACCTAGAGAATATTCAAATGAGCCTAGAGAAGATTCAAATGAGCCTAGAGAAACTTCAAATGAGCCTAGAGAAGATTCAAATGAGCCCAAAGAAGATTCAAATGAGCCTAGAGAATATTCAAATGCGCCTAGAAAAGTTTCGCAACCGATTGGAAAAACTGCTTCCCTGGCCTTAAATGCTCATTCTAGGCCATAAATGCTCCTTTCCAGCATATAAATGCTTCTTCCCTGCGCATAAATGCTTTTCCCCTGCGCATAAATGTTCCTTTCCCGCGTATAAATGCTCCTTCCTCGTGCATAAATGTCCTTTCCCAGCGCATATATGATCCTTCCCAGCGCATATATGAACCTTCCCAGCATATAAATGACCCTTCCCGGCGTATAAATGATCCTTCCCAGCGTATAAATAATCCTTCCCAGCATATAAATGACCCTTCCCGGCGTATAAATTGACCTTTCCCTGCGCATAATGACCCTTCCTAGCGCATAAACGTTTGTACCGATTGGTAAAACGGCTACACCAATTGGTAAAACGTTTGTACCAATTGGTAAAACGGCTGTACCAATTGGTAAAACGTTTGTACCAATTGGTAAAACGGCTGTACCAATTGGTAAAACGTTTGTACCGATTGGTAAAACGGCTAAACCAATTGGTAAAACGTTTGTACCAATTGGTAAAACGGCTGCACCAATTGGTAAAACGTTTGTACCGATTGGTAAAACGGCTGCACCAATTGGTAAAACGGCTAAACCGATTGGAAAAACGGCTACACCAATCGGAAATCGGATATCATGTAATCGGATATAATGTAATCGGATATCGGAAATCAAAAAAAACACCCCCGCTAACAATCTGATTCCCAACACCCTAACCCTACCCAAAAACAGTTAACAAAAAATTTATGTACAAAAGCTACCAACTTATGTATACCATCGAGTAAGTTTGCTACTCAATTTTAATAGTCATAATGATCGACGCGCTCATCTCTTCCAAAACAAGGATAAAACTCCTCCTGAAGTTTTTCCTCAACAGCAACACCACTGCGTACCTCCGCAGCCTGGAGAGCGAGTTTGGCGAGTCGTCCAATGGCATCCGCATCGAACTCAACCGCTTAGAAGACGCCGGATTGATCGAATCCAACACCAGCGGAAATAAAAAGATTTTCCAGGCCAATAAAAGGCATCCCCTTTTTCAGGAAATCCACAATATCTTGTTGAAACACATCGGTTTAGATCAAATCATCGAAACCGTAGTACAACGCATGGGAGACGTCCGGAAGGTGTACCTCGTTGGCGATTTCTCCCGCGGACTAGACAGCCAAATCATCGATTTATTGTTCATCGGCACCTTCGACATCGGCTACCTCGCCAACCTGGTAGAGAAAGCCGAGAAACTCATCGGCCGCAAAATACGGTACCTCATCTACTCCGAAGAAGAAGCAGAAGCACTCGACTGGTCGCAATACAACCCGGCCCCCATGCTCCTTTTTGGAGAAAAATAAACAGAACGAACCATTTTCTTACTCATAATCCCGCATAAATAACAACAGCATTATCATGTATCAAGCGCTCATCGAAAAGAAAAAAACCATGGCAGTCATTGGGTTAGGCTATGTAGGCCTGCCAATCGCCCTGGAATTTGCCCGACATTTCCGGGTAATTGGTTTCGACATCAATGAAGCGCGGGTAAGCATGATGGCACGCGGCGAAGACCCGTCCAGAGAATTAGAGGCCGAAGCGTTTGCCAACACCGATATCCTGTTTACCACCAATCCGGAAGACCTTAAAAAAGCCCAATTCTTCGTCGTAGCCGTACCCACCGACATCGACGAAGCCAAAGTACCCGACCTGACCCCGCTCAAAAAAGCATCCATCAGCGTAGGAAAAGCCCTCAAGCCCGGCGATTATGTGGTGTACGAATCCACCGTGTACCCCGGTTGCACCGAAGAAGATTGCCTCCCCATCCTAGAAGAACACAGCGGATTAAAACTCCACCAGGATTTTAAAATCGGTTATTCCCCCGAGCGCATCGTGCCGGGCGACAAAACCCGCCCGCTCACCAAAATACTAAAAATCGTATCCGGCTCCGACGCAGAAGCGCTCGACAACATCGCCGGTGTATATGGCCACATCATTGAGGCAGGCATTTACAAAGCATCCAGCATCAAAGTAGCGGAGGCAGCCAAAGTCATCGAAAATACCCAGCGCGACCTCAACATCTCGTTGATGAACGAACTGTCCATCATTTTCGACCGCATGGGCATCGATACCCAGGAAGTCATCAAGGCCGCCGGCACCAAATGGAATTTCCTGAAGTTTTACCCCGGCCTCGTAGGCGGACACTGCATCGGCGTAGATCCATACTACCTGATGCACAAATCCATCCAACTCGGCTACGAACCCCAGGTCATCCTCAGCGGCCGCCGCATCAACGACTCCATGCCCGGCTACATCGCCAAGAAACTGGTCCAGTTGATGATCCAAAAAGATAAAAACCCGCGCACCGCGAAAGTATTGGTACTCGGCATTACGTTTAAAGAAAATGTCAGCGACATCCGCAACTCCAAAGTAGCCGCTTTGGTGCACGAACTGCAAGACTATTCCGTCAACGTACACTTGGCAGATCCCAATGCTTCCCCCAACGAGGTAGCCCACGAATACAAACTAACCCTGGTAGATAAAATCTCCGATGATTACGACGCCGTCGTAGTGGCAGTAGCACACGATGCCTACCGCCAATACGACAGCGCCTATTTCAAATCGATTACCAAGCCTAATCCGATTTTGATGGATTTGAAGGCGATTTACGACAACGTCGATCCGGCGATCCACTACTGGCGACTTTAATTTTAGTTGTTAGTTGTGAGTTGTTAGTTGTTAGTTGGGGGTTATGTTAAACATTAAGCCCTGTTCAATCAACCTGACCTCGGAGAGGTCACGCATTTGTAGAAAAAAACCAACATTCAATCGCCGCAGGCGATTACGCAAACCAACCAATACCCAAATTACAAAAACCTAAAAACCAAATAATTAAGCCCTGAAACACCAAACAAAGCCCGAAGGGCTGAAATGATTCTAGAAAATTGAGTGGAAAGGTCGCCGCAGGCGATTAAACATTATAAAAAACCAAATAAACCATTACCCAAATCAAAAAAACCTGAAAAACCAACGAATCAACCACTGAAACACCAAACAAAGCCCATTGGGCTGAAATGATTCTAAACCCTGAAACACCCATCAAAGCCCGAAGGGCTGAAATGATTCTAGACGATCAAATAATAAATCACCCAAACCAACCAACACCCAAATTCCAGTAGACGCGAAAGCCTGAAAGGCTGACATGATTATAAAAAAACTAAATACCAATTATCATTACCGCATAAGTGCTCGCAACTTATGAAAGGCGAAGCCGTAATTTTAGTTGAAAGTTGATAGTTGTTAGTTGATAGTTTGGACATGCCCAATTGACCTCGGAGCGGTCACGCATTTGTAGGCCGATATGATTATAAAAAAATCCCTTATTTTTGCAGCATAAATTTGAAACCATGAAAGCTGTAAACAATCCAGATTTAAACAACTGGGTAAACCATAACAAAGCGCTCTTGAGCCAATACAAAGGCGAATGGATTGCTTACAATGAAAAGGGATTGATTGCGCATGATGAAACCTTAGCAACACTGTGCAACAAGGCCAAAGAAATAGACAATGACTTTTTAGTCTATTTTGTGGATCCCTATCAATTTGGAACGGTAAGATTTCGTGCGGTACATTTTAGAGCGGTTTCTTTTCAAGAGTGGACCCCGTTTATTCCAATTAAATTGTCTTTTGGCCAAAATTCGGTGGATTTACCAATGTTAGTTGATTCGGGTGCCGATGCGAGCTTGATTTCAACAGACATGGGCAAACAACTAAATTTGCAACTAGCCGAAGGAGAGACGATTCAGGAAGCACGTGGTATTGGTGGCGGAAAAATTGGATTTGTTTGGAGAAATCTTCAAATAACCATTGATAATCAAACCATAACAGCACCGGTTGCTTGGATCGTAGAAGGGGAAAACCAGGAAAATATACTGGGAAGACAAGTCGTGTTCGATGAATTTGACATCGAATTTAAACAAGCAGATGAACAAATCATCTTTCGAAAAAGAAGCTAATCCAATTTAAAAACACACAGGTTCCCTATGATACAAATGGTTGATTTGAAGTCCCAACTCAAAAAAATTGAGACGGACTTGAATCGGGAAATACAAGAGGTGCTGGAAAGTTGCCAATTCATCGGCGGACCAAAAGTAAATGCGTTTAAAGAAAGCCTCGAGCAATACCTCGGTGTAAAACACGTCATCCCTTGTGCCAACGGAACCGACGCCCTGCAAATCGCCATGATGGCCCTCGGATTAAAACCCGGCGATGAAGTCATCGTACCCGCGTTTACCTACGTGGCAACCGCAGAAGTAATCGGACTACTCGGACTCACCCCCGTCATGACCGACGTTGATCCGCACACCTTTAATATAACAGCCGATTTAATCGCGCCCCACATTACCCCGCGTACCAAAGCCATCGTGCCTGTACACCTGTTCGGACAAAGCGCCGACATGGAACCGATCCTGGCTTTAGCCGCCAAGCACAACCTGTACATCATTGAAGACAATGCCCAGGCCATCGGCGCGGATTATACCTTTGCGGATGGAAGCGTGCAAAAAACGGGCGCCATGGGACATTTCGGCTGCACCTCCTTCTTCCCTTCCAAAAACCTGGGATGTTACGGAGACGGCGGTGCCATCATGACCAACGACGACAATCTGGCCGCACAAGCGCGCATGATCGCCAACCACGGCCAGTCCAAGCAATATTACCACGACCTGATCGGTGTAAATTCTCGTTTAGATGCCTTTCAAGCGGCCATTTTAAATGTGAAATTGCCCCACCTCGACACCTATAATGCAGCCCGCAACCAAGCGGCTGAATATTACGATGCGGTGTTTAACAAAATACCGCAACTAACCATCCCGGCCCGGCAGCCCAATTCTACCCACGCCTTTCATCAGTACACGCTTCAGGTGGCCGATGGACAACGCGATAACCTGAAAGCCTACTTACAGGAAAAAGGCATTCCGGCCATGATTTATTACCCCGTGCCGCTGTACCGCCAACAAGCATTCGCGGCGGCCTGGCACGGACCCGACGCGGGGTATCCGGTGACGGAAGCATTGTGTGCTTCAGTGGTTTCTTTGCCGATGCACTCGGAGTTGAATGAAGTGCCCCTGAAAGAAATCACGGATGGAGTTTCTGAGTTCTATTCTTGAGTTCTTTGAGAAAAAAAGGGTTCCACGGAGAAGCTCGGAGGTACGGAGTTACACAGAGTTTTTCTCCGCGAAACTCCATACCTCCGAGCTTCTCCGTGGAACCCCTTTCTCCGCGCAACTCCATACCTCCGAGCTTCTCCGTGGAACCCCTTAAAAAACTCCATAATTTGCAGTACCTACCCATAGGCATACAAACATTCGAAACCCTCCGGGAAAACAACTATCTATACGTAGATAAGACGGAGTATTACCACCGACTGTTAACCCTGGGTAGTCGATTTACCTTCTTTAGTCGCCCCAGAAGATTCGGTAAATCCTTGATGCTGAGCACCCTGAAAGCAATATTTGAAGGCAAAAAAGCCCTTTTCAAAGGCCTCTGGATAGAAAACAAAATCGAATGGGCCCCCAAACCCGTCATTTATATAGACTTCAATGCGATGAACTTCCGGAACAATACCCTGGAAGCAGAACTCGATAAAACGATTACCGAACAAGCGCAACACCACGGCATTGCACTGCAAGCCAACGACGGTGCAAAAGCAAAGTTCACCGAATTACTCCAAAAGTTAGGCAGTGCCGTAGTCCTGATTGATGAATACGACAAACCCATCACCGATTTCCTGGGAGAACCGCAAGCAGAACAACATTTAGGGGCACTCAAAAATTTCTATGGGGCCCTAAAATCGCAAGATGCCTATGTCCATTTTTGCATGCTAACAGGGGTTTCCAAATTTGGAAAAATCTCCATCTTCTCCGACCTCAATAACCTGCAAGATCTTTCGCTTTCACCGTTGTTTGCCAACATGTTGGGGATTACCCAGGAAGAACTGGATCATAATTTCCAACCGTATATCAATCAATTGGTTCGAAATAATCAATTGGATATCAACGATCTAAAGCAACAACTCAAGAAGTGGTACAATGGCTATTCCTGGGATGCAAAACATACCCTCTATTGTCCTTTTTCCTTGTTGAATTACTTTTCAGCAGCGAATCCAACAGGAGCATTTCACAATTACTGGTTTGAAACAGGCACCCCCACCTTTTTAACCAAACGCATCCGGGAAGAAGGCTTTCTGCCCAATGATCTGGAATGGCGCGAAGCAGGTTTTTCAACTGTCCAGGGCGCAGACTTATCCAATGTAGGCATCACCGGTTTATTATTACAAACGGGATACCTGACCATAAAAGAACAAAAAACCTTGCCCAACGGCAGCGTAATCTATACCCTGGGTTATCCAAATGAAGAGGTAAGGCAATCCTTCAATACCCATCTATTCGCCGAGTATGCCCAAACCCCTGTTGACCAGGTAGAGCATACCATCAGCGCACAAATGCGCCATCAATTGCAACAACAAAATTGGCCCGCATTCATACAAACCCTAAATAGTGCCCTGGCGAATATTGCCCACCATATATATCGTCCAGGAGAAGATTGGTTTCATGCAATGACCCATCTTGCCCTAACCTTGACAGGTTTGCAAGCAATTTCTGAATACAGCACCTTCAACGGCAGAATAGATGATGTGCTATTCGATGGACAAACGATTTTCATTTTCGAATATAAAATGGACAAGTCTGCCAACGCCGCATTTGAGCAGATCGCCCAGAAACAATATGCTTTGCCTTTTCAAACCCAGGGCAAAAAAATCATTGGCATAGGCATCAACTTCAGCAGCGCCACAAAATCCATCACCGATTGGGTTGCCCACCCGATCGACCTGATCCAGACGATAAAGCCCTAAAAGGCCCAATATTTCAAAAGTCTCCAAAAATTCAATAAACAACTGCTTCCCAAATAGTTATGACCTCAGACAGGTCAAACATTTGTAGCAAAACCAAACCCCAACCCACCCCTAACGACTTCGGAGAAGTCATGCATTTGTAGAAAAAAAACCGAGCCCCAACCCTACCCTTCTGACTTCGGAGAAGTCATGCATTTGTAGAAAAAAACGAAACCCCAACCCCACCCTTCTGACTTCGGAGAAGTCATGCATTTGTAGAAAAAAACCGAGCCCCTACCCTACCCTTCTGACTTCGGAGAAGTCATGCATTTGTAGAAAAAAACGAAACCCCAACCCCACCCTTCTGACTTCGGAGAAGTCATGCATTTGTAGAAAAAAACGAAACCCCAACCCCACCCTTACGACTTCGGAGAAGTCGCGCATTTGTAGGCATTTGTAGAATCGGTGGAATTTTCCAAGCCGCACCCCCAACTAACAACTAACAACTTACAACTAACAACTATCATAAAAAATTTTGGTCTCATCGGAGCCGCCGGCTACATCGCCCCAAGACACCTAAAGGCGATCAAAGAAACCGGCAATCATTTGCAAGCCGCCTATGACCCCAACGACTCTGTAGGCATCCTGGATTCCTACTTCCCCGAAGCCAGTTTTTTCACCGAATTCGAACGTTTCGACCGGCACCTGGAAAAACTAAAACGCCAGGGAAACCCGATACACTACCTGAGCATCTGCTCCCCCAATTACCTGCACGACGCCCACATACGCTTTGGATTGAGAAACGGCGCAAACGTCATCTGCGAAAAACCCCTCGTGCTTAATCCCTGGAACGCCGAAGCACTGATGGAAAACGAAGCCGAAACCGGCAACAAAGTGTTCACCATCTTGCAACTGCGGTTACATCCGGAACTGGTTCAATTAAAAAACAACCTGCAACACACCGGAGCCAAGCATCAGGTGGAACTCACCTACATCACAGCTCGCGGACAGTGGTACTACACCAGTTGGAAAGCAGAAATGGCCAAATCCGGCGGCATCGCAACCAACATTGGCATCCATTTTTTTGACCTCTTGCTCTGGTTGTTCGGCCCGCTCCAATCCATGGAAGTACACCAGCATACCCACGACCGGGCTGCCGGATACCTCGAACTCCAACATGCCCAAGTGCGCTGGTTTATGAGCATCAATGCGGATACCCTGCCCGAAAACCAGAAAAAAGCACAAAAACGCACATTTCGGTCCATTACCATTGCCGGACAAGAGATCGAATTCAGTGATGGCTTCTCCGATTTACACACCAAAAGTTATGAAGCCGTGCTGAATGGCACCGGATTTGGCATCGCCACCGTGCTGCCAGCGATTGAAATGGTACACCAAATACGTACTGCCATACCGAAGCTCGAAAGCGATCAAAAGCACCCATTTGTGCAATTGCCACTAAGTCCACACCCGTTCCAGTAGGAAGCGTTTAAGTTCCTCCTTTATTGAAGTACAACCTGTTGAACCGTGTTTAGCCTCTTCAAAAAAACAACTGCTGCTGCTCCAACAGGCTATGAAGGCCTTCAGGTGGATATGCATTCGCATATCCTGCCAGGCATAGACGACGGCGCACCCAACATAGAAACAAGTGTACTATTAATAAAAGGCTTAATGCAACTCGGTTTCGAAGCATTCATCGCCACCCCCCATATTTACCAGGAACTCTACCCCAATACAAACGAAACCATAGAAACCGCCTTACACGATACCCGAAAAGCCCTAAAAGAGGCCGGGATCCAAGTGCGGGTAGAAGCAGCCGCAGAATACATGCTGGACGACCATTTCGAACAACTGCTCGAAACGACACCGCTGCGTACCTTGCCCGGCAACCGCGTACTCATCGAAATGTCGCCCCTCTCTGCGCCACCCAATTTGGACCATATCCTGTTTCGCATGCAACTAAAGGGGTACGTACCCTTGATCGCCCATCCCGAACGCTATTTATTCGTAAAAACCAATAAAGCGCGTTACCACGACTGGCACGACCGCGGATACGAACTGCAACTCAACCTGCTTTCCCTCACCGGATATTACGGACCCAGCGTTCGCGACCTGGGCCTCTACCTGCTGAAAAATAAATTGGTGCATTTTGCAGGCACCGATCTACACCATACCAAACACCTCGAATTGTTGGGGAAGACTATGAAAGATAAAAACTTGCAAAAGTTGCTGCAATACGAAGGGTTAAATAATAAAAACCTATTTCAAAACTAAATATAGGTAGCATGCATTTTAAAAACATATTAGTCATAAGCGGAGCATTTTTGCTACTTATATTTAGTACTAATGCTTGTGTACACCACCGCGAACTGATCTCCTTCCCAGCAGATCAAATTGTATTTACCAGCCCGGAACAATTGTCCAACGCCACCGCGTTACGTGCTCAGCCCGATGATTTATTGCGCATCACCGTATTCAGTTTTAATTTGGAAGCAGCAGCCCCCTTTAACATTGAGCCGGTGCAAAGCCAGGGGTACCAAATGATGCAGCAAAACAATAACGCACCAGGCAACTACCAACTCGAATTGTTCAACGGGTATTTTGTGGACCAGGAAGGTTTTATCAACTTCCCGGTATTAGGACGGTTGAAAGTGGGCGGACTAACCATTGCGCAAATTGAAAAACTGATTGCAGAAGGTACGCAACCCTATTTAAAAGACGCCGTAGTCAATGCGCGTTTTTTGAACTTCAAAATAACCATCCTGGGCGAAGTAACCAAACCCGGCACCATTCGGGTCAGCAATCAGCGTATTAACATGCTGGAAGCCATTGGCAATGCGGGCGATTTTACGCCTTATGCCAATCGAACCAATGTATTACTCATTCGAGAAGAAAATGGGCAGCGTACGTACCAACGCTTTAATTTCCAAACGAACGAAATTTTTCACTCCCCCTATTTTTACCTGAAGCAAAATGATGTGTTGTATGTAGAGCCCATCCGTGCAAAAGTAGCCACCGTACAAGATCCATTTGCCCGCGGCGTCACGTACGGAACGGCCTTTATTTCCATCATTACCCTGGCGATTGCCCTGTTTCGATAGCCCAATTCCCCGGATATTTACCACCACTTTATTCTCAACAGCTTGCAAGAAAATACAATAAATACGCAAAAGGACCAACAAGAAGAGCAAGGAATAGACCTGCGCGAGTACTTTTGGTTATTATTGCACAACTGGTACTGGTTGGTCATAGGATTGGTCATAGCCCTGGTGTTCGCAAACTTATACCTGCGCTATACCCCAAAAATATTTCAAGTAACCGCTTCCATTTTGGTGACCGACCCCAAAAAAGGCGGACTATCGGAAGAAGCGTTGTTGGGCGAATTGGGCTTTAGCAACAGCTCGCCCATTGAAGACCAATTGCAGGTACTTAAGTCGACCAACCTCATGCGGCGGGTGATTGATTCTTTGGATTTACAAAACCGCTTTGTAGGAAAAGGACGCATTCGGGATTCCGAGCTATATAAAGTATTCCATTTAATTCGCCTTGATTCTTTGTCGGCACCCCTCCGGTTTGAAATGCGCATCTTGGACTCCCTCCATTTCAGCGCCAAAACCGATAAACAAACTGATACCACTGTGTGCACTTTTGGCGTGCCCGTGCGTTTGGAGGACTTTCAATTTATCCTCCAAAAAAATCAATCTGCGCAAATAGGTACCCTGTATGACGTAAGTGCCTTTAGCGCCGTGGACATGGCCCGAAACTACGCTCGCAAAATATCGGTAGATCTGCTTAAAACCGCAAACGTACTCAACCTGACGCTCAACGATGAGTTGCCTGATCGTGCAAAAGACATCCTGAATGAATTGATTGTAGCGTATAACGACGGCGTAGTAGAAGAAAAAAACCTGGCAGGGCGTAATACCCTGGCATTTATTGATGAACGCCTAAGCTACATTGCAAAGGAACTGTATGAGGTAGAAGCAGATGTTCAAAATTACAAACAAACCAACAAAGTACCCATAGACCTGCCCAGTGCTGCGGAGGAATATTTGGGCCAGGTAAGTATCTTAGATAACCAATTATTAGAAGTGGAGGTACAAACGGGCTTGCTCACCAACATTCAGCAATACTTAAGCGATGCCGAAAAACAATACAAACCATTACCTGGAAACTCCCAAATTTTGGGCCCATCTCTAGGAGACCTGATCAAACAATACAATGAACTGTTGTTGAAGCGCTCTACCCTGATGGAGGCAGCAACAGGTGCAAACCCTGCGGTCAACACCTTTGAGGAACAACTGACGTTTATACGGGAAAGTGTACGTAGTTCGCTTAACAACTTGAGCCAAGAACTGCAAAGCCGCAAAAACACCTTGCAAGGCCGATTAAGTCCCATCGAGCGCCGTATCGGTGCCGTACCACGCAATGAACGGGAATTGTTACAAATTATGCGGCAACAAAAAATCAAAGAAACCCTCTTCCTGTTTTTATTGCAAAAAAGAGAAGAAACTGCCTTAAGCATTGCTGCCCAAACCGCCAATGCGCGTTTTTTGAACAACCCGACCAACAACGGACCGATTTCACCCAAAGCGCAGTTGGCCTATTTATTGGCAATTTCACTAGGATTAGGGTTACCCGCTGGCAGCGTGGTTTTGCGTAAATTAATGGACAACAAAGTGTACAGTCGCAATGATCTTAACCCAATAACAAACATTCCATTTCTTGGCATGATCGGGGTGCCAAAGGACACTACCAGTGCTATTGCCATCAAAAAAGGAAGCCGTACCTCCGTGGCAGAAATGTTTCGCTTGTTGCGGACCAATTTATCCTTCAATGCAGTAGGCAGCAAAGAGCAAGTGGTGCTGGTTACTTCCAGCGTGAGTGGTGAAGGAAAAACCTTTGTTTCCATCAACCTGGCAATTACCCAGGCCTTGGCCAGTAAAAAAACCATTATCCTGGGTTTTGACCTGCGCAAACCCAAAGTAGTACAATACTTTACGGGCCAATCTGAGAGCAAAGGCATTACCAATTGGCTGGTAGATCCCAATCAGACATTGGATGCCTTGATTCAGCAAGCACCCGGAATTGAAAATTTGTTTTATATAGGATGTGGCCCTGTACCGCCCAATCCTTCAGAATTGATTTTACAAGAACGCTGTAACGATTTGTTTACCCTTTTAAGGGAACGATTTGAATACATCGTTGTGGATACCGCACCGTTGGGCCTGGTTACAGATGCATTGTTGCTCATGCCCATGGTAGATCAAACCTTAATTGTTTCGCGTTTTGCCATTAGCCGAAAGCCCTTTATCGAAATGTTGCAAGAATTATATGCCGCCCAAAAATTAACCCGTCCTGGTATCATCCTGAATGGGGTAAAAAAACAAGGGGGGTATGGGTATGGGTATGGGTATGGGTATGGGTATGGGTATGGGTATGGGTATTATGATGAGGATGCGCGTAGTTAGTCTTTTTAGAAGGGTTAGAATAGATAGGAAATGATAGTAAAAGCGGTAATACAGGCACGAATGTCAAGTACACGATTGAGAGGCAAAACACTCATGCCTATTGAAGGCAAGCCGTTATTGAAGAGAGTACTTGATACGACAAATCTTCATACTTTTATTAGTTCAGTAGCTGTTGCTACTTCTGATACCCAAGCCGATGATCCTATCGAAGCATACTGTCATTACTTGGGTGTGGAATGTATCAGAGGAGATCAAACCAATGTACTAGCCCGTTACCAGCGTGCTAGTCAGAAATTGAATGATAATGACCACATAGTTCGTATAACAGCGGATAATATGTTTTGTAGGCTAGACGCCACACTCCAATTGTTTGAATCACATATCCGCAACAGATCTGATTATTCTTGCGTGGAAGGTTTGTCTCATGTTGTCTATGAGTTTATTCGGGTAGGTGCATTCAATCGCATTACTTCAGAGAAGATTGGGTTGAATGCTTATGATGAAGAGCATGTTACACCGATTTTCAGAAGTAAGCGGAGCGAATTTTCTACGCAGGTTGTTTCATCTATTGCATTGGGTTTATACCCGGAGTTGGAAAAAAAACTCACTGTTGATACACCACTAGATCTTATACGAATTGAGCGATTGATCCAAGATTTGGATATTGACAATAGTGGTATTAAATTTGACCAAATATATCATTGGCTATCCTTGCATAGCGATGATCATTTCTAATCATTTTCCGAAGCAGAATTTTCTTGGAGTTTTTCTCTATTCGAGTGTATCTGATTAGCTGGAAAAACCCATAAACATAAAATTAAATCATAGCAGTCATGAATTTAGAAGGAAAGTCCATTTTAGTAACAGGAGGAACAGGGTCGTTTGGCAAAGCATTCATCAAAGCAATCCTAGACAAACATCCCGGAATTAAGCGTGTGATTGTTTATTCACGTGATGAGCTAAAGCAGTTTGAGATGGCTCAAGATTTTGATCCGGCTAAAAACCGTGCGTTGCGATACTTTATCGGAGATGTGAGGGACAAAGACCGACTTAAAAGAGCCTGTGAGGGGGTTGATGTTATCATACATGCCGCTGCGTTAAAGCAGGTGCCTGCGGCAGAGTACAATCCCATGGAGTGCATTAAGACCAACATTTTCGGTGCACAAAACGTCATCGAAGCAGCGTTAGATTCCGGTGTAAAAAATGTTGTGGCGCTTTCTACGGATAAAGCAGCTGCTCCAATTAATTTATATGGAGCCACAAAACTTTGTTCCGATAAACTTTTTGTGGCTGCCAATAACATGAAAGGGGATAGAGACTTAAAGTTTTCTGTTGTCAGATACGGCAATGTGATGGGGTCAAGAGGTTCTGTTATCCCTTTCTTTATGGATAAAAGGTCGTCAGGAGAATTACCCATCACAGATGAAAACATGACGCGTTTCAATATTTCTTTGGAAGAGGGCGTAAACATGGTGCTTCACGCACTAAAACACTCCTGGGGTGGTGAAATTTTTGTCCCTAAAATACCCTCTTATCGAATTTTGGATGTTGCAGAAGCCATTGGTCCTAGTTGCCAAAAAAACATCATTGGCATCAGACCTGGGGAAAAAATTCATGAGGAAATGATTACCGCCTCTGATTCTTTAAATACTGTGGACGTTGGCACCTATTACGTAATCTTACCGCAAACCTTCCGATATACAAAAGAGGATTATATGGAAAAAATGAATGCACAAGCCGTGCCACCAGGATTTGAGTACAACTCAGGCACAAACACGGATTGGCTTTCTGTAGATGAAATTCGCCAATTGATCAAGCAGCATCTATATACTGATTTCACAGTGAATGGATAGGTCATCTCCTAAAATCCAAGAGATCATTGTATTAGGTGCAGCTTCGTGGTTGGGCTACTTGCTCATCAACAAATTGCTAAAAGGGGACAACTGCCTCGTGTCAGGTTCATTGTATCGGCAAAAACCTGACCTACCTTCGACTGTCAATCTTTTTTTCGCAGCAGACAGGTCTGATTACCAATCTATTTTGCTCAAGAAGCAACCTACGGTCATTGTAAATTTTCTGCGAGGCGAAGATACTGAGGGGTTGGCAATCCATGAAGACATTACAGCATATTGCGCCAATCACCAGGCGCATTACATCTATGCATCTTCAGTCCTCGCATTGGATGGATACGATGGCACTCCCCTTACCGAAGATTTAACAGCCAAAAGCATCTCTCCTTATGGCATTTTCAAAGCTTCCTGTGAGCAATCGTTGTACGATAGTAAAATTGATTGGACAATCCTGCGGTTTGCTTCAGTACAAGGGTGGGTGCCGCATAAACGGACTCGGAATGAAATCTTCTTAAAAAAAATGTTATCCAACGAGCCAGTAACCGTTGATCGCGGGGTTATTCAAAATCGAATACTGGCCGATGTGTTAGTCGCTGGCATACATGACATCATCAGTCGACGTATCACAGGAATTCTACACTTTGGAAGTACCGACTCCTCGGAAGAGTACCATTTCTTAAGGCGTGTAGCCCAAGCATTTGGACATCCCGAAACATTGGTTTTGGAAGGAAATAGCAGGAATGTCAATTTGGTAGCTGTCCCATCCAAAATATTCACCCTTTTAGGGCGAAATTTCAGGCTGACAGAACAGGATACGCTCGAGCGTTTGCTGGAAATACCCGAACTATTGAATTACACATACCAATCAAGACGATAAATATAATTTACGCTATGGATTTCAACATCGGAAACAAGCCAGTAGGCAAGCAACATCCTGTTTTTTTTATCGCGGATATAGCTTCCAACCACTGTGGTGATTTGGTCAAGGCAAAAGAGCTCATTCACGCTTGTGCCGAATCAGGGGTGGATGCCGTTAAAATGCAAAACTTTAGCGCAGAAACCATTGTATCTGATTACGGCTTCAAGACATTAGGCAATGTTAAAACACACCAAAGTGCTTGGAAAACATCCGTATTTGACTCCTACAAAGCCGCTTCAATTCCTTTTGAATGGACACTTGAACTCAAAGATCTTACGGAAAACTTGGGAATGGCCTATTTTACGTCGCCTTATTCGATTGAACTGGTTCACGCCGTTGCTCCTTATGTAGCTGCATTCAAACTTGGCTCAGGTGACATTACTTGGCACGAAGAAATAGCGACTATGGCCACCTACGACAAACCTTTGTTGATTGCAACGGGAGCTACTACGATGGAAGAAGTGATTATGGCCATGGACGTGGCGCTAAAGCACAGCCAGCAAGTATTGTTGATGCAGTGTAATACCAACTACACAGCCAAGCACGGTGAGCCAGAAGAACTAACCCGAGAACGATTTGCTAGCATCAACCTCAAAGTATTAGATACTTACGCAGGGTACTTCCCGGGTGTTGCGCTAGGGCTGTCTGACCATACACACGGAAGCCTAACCGTACTTGGCGCAGTAGGCTTATATGACTGCTGCGCAGTGGAAAAACACTTTACCCTCGATAGCTCGCAAGTAGGACAAGACCATCCGTTTTCAATGATGCCGCAAGAGTGGCAAAAAATGGTGGATGAAACAGCCGCGCTAAAGGTGCAACTCCAAATAGATATGTCCTTCGAAGAGCGGCTAAACCTCACGAAAGATGCCGTTGACCGCCCTGATTACTTAATGTTGGCGATTGGGGATGGTGTCAAAAAACTACAAGCAAATGAGATGAATACCGTAATCGTCCAGCGCAGAGCCATTCGTGCGGCACGTTCCTTGCAAGTAGGTGAACAGTTGCGGCATGAAGATTTAGTCGTACTACGACCTTGCCCCAAAGATGCTTTCCCTCCGTTTCAGATAGACCAACTGTTGGGTAAATCTTTGGCCCAACCTGTGGCGTTAGGAGAGCACATACAGCAACAGCACTTGGCAGAAACAATATGAAGGCGATATTTGATAACCCGTTCCCTGTATCAACAGATGCGTTCCTGATATGGGAGGTTCTCATAAGAAATGATTTCGAGGGCTTCTTGCAGGGGAGTTGGGAAAGAGTGGCCGACGACTATATTGAAGAAGGATTTTTTGGCGTCGATTTTGGTAAAAGTACCTCACCGACGGAATGGACGCTCGGATTTCCATCCCTACAACACTACATGAACCAATGGCTGGTAGATAGCAATCGGTTTCGGGAAAATGATTTTGCGGCCGATCCCCGACAAAAACTTTATGAGTCCTGCCAACTTGCCGAAATCCAAATCACAGGTAATTCTGCTTTAGTACACAAACTTTTCGCTGGTGATATCCCTATCATTGGAAGGGATCCATTAGAATTGAACTGGCGAAGTCTATTCCTGCTTCGCAAGCAAGCAGACAAGTGGCGGATTGCTGGATTTTGCGGTTATATCAATACCCACCCATCTATATGAAACGCGCTTGGATACGGGTAGATGCGAATAACACCATCGGACGCGGACATTTGTCCCGATGTACAGCATTGGCGGAAATGATTAAAGCCGATTTTCAAATCTGCTTTATAGTTTTGGCGCACAACGAAAGCTACTGCGATACGTTGCTAAAAGAGTGGGAGGTTCAATATATTGACGACGATGCGGCAATAGTAGCACTCTTGGATACAGAAGACCTGCTGGTTGTGGATAGTTATGCGATTGATAATGCTTGGCGATGCCGTTTCAAACCCCTAGTACGGGGGCTGGTCGATATCAATGACATACCAGGTGATATAAGCGGGGCTACGGTTATTATTAATCATTGCCCCGATATCACGTCTTCACAGTACACGGTTGACCCCAATACGACCTTTTTGTTGGGTTTGGACTACGCTATACTTCGCACTCCGTTTTTGGCACATGCGCGGAGGGAACCGTCAGCAATATCAGGGAAGGGCGTTTTTATTTGTTTCGGTGGCGCGGATCCTTATCAGCTTGGCGTTGCAGCTACCAAAGCACTGCTGAAGGGTGGGTTTACAGAACCTATCTATTTGGTGAGTAATGCGAATGCAGATTCATACCAAACACTTCGCGACGCATCGAATGTTACCCTCCTCAAAAGTTTGTCCGGCGATGAAATGCGCGATTATATGCTCAAGTCGCGATTACTGCTTTTGTCCGCTAGCATCTTGAGTTTTGAAGCCATCGCCCTTCGAAAACCCATGTTGGCGCTCTATTACGTAGAAAATCAAGCCCTCATTTATCAAGGACTGGTAGCCCAAGGTATGGCCAAAGGATTCGGGTTCGTCAATAACCCATCCCAAATGGAAGGACTGTACGAATGCGTAAGCGCACTATATCAGTCGAACCACGAACTTCAAGCCCTGACTCACCAACAATATACACGATTGGATGGACAGTCGGATGCGCGTATTCGGAAGGGAATGGTAGGGGAGGGTTTGTCGCTAACGCCATTGGAATAGATATTAAAATTTGAGCCCTATGCAAAAAAGTACAACTCCAGTACAACTCATTGAGTACCTCGCCAGCCATTGGCAACAATGTGGGGTAAAGAGAGGCGATGTATTATTGGTACATTCTTCTTTGAAGAGACTGCTAAGAATTTTGATGGTAGAGTGGGATATAAAAGTGACTCCCGAACTTATCTACGAATCCCTGATGACGGCGGTAGGCCCGCAAGAAGGGACCCTTATCCTGCCTTTGTTTAATTTTGATTTTCCAAAGACAGGTTTTTTTGACATAAGAAACACCCCATCGCACATGGGAGCATTGACTGAAATCAGCCGGATGCACCCTGAAGCCATTCGGACAGGACATCCTATTTATTCTTTTTCTGTCAGAGGTAGGTATGCTGAAACTTTTAAATCTATTGATAACGAAAGCGGATACGGTAGCGATTCACCGTTTGCAATGATAAAGCATTTGGGGGGTAAAATTGCCGTAATCGGACTTACTGACCAAGACAGCATGACCAGCTACCACTTTGTGGAGGAACAAAATCAAGTTCCTTACCGATATTTCAAGCAATTCAGTGGACGCTACACAAATAGCAAAGGCAACGAGGAGCAACGAACCTATAAACTCTATGTGCGCGACATAGAACGCGGCATACAGACCGACGTAAATCGCATGATGGAAAGTCTTTGGGCAAAAGGGCTATACACAGGAGAACGCCACGATGAAGGCTACGGCATGAGGACTATATCATTCGACACTTTTTACCAAGAAGTAGAAAGCGTTATCCGGGGAGGAGAGGCCATTCACTACCTTTACAGTATAAATCAATAGCAACTATGGCAATTGAAATTGGAAAGACGGCATCGTTCCAAAAAGCCTTTAGCGACGAAGATGTACGCTTATTCGCCGGTATTTCATTGGATGACAACCCTATTCATCTTGATGAAGAATACGCGCAGAAGTCCATGTTTGGACAAAAAATAGTCCATGGAATGTTGGTGGCCAGCCTTGTATCCAAGGTGTTTGGCACTATATTTCCAGGTCCTGGTTGTATTTATCTAGGGCAGACACTCAAGTTTTTGAAACCTGTTTATATCAACCAACCCATTACCGCAACGGTAGTACTCACAGAGTACGATGAACAAACGAGAAAAGGCGTGTTCAAGACGACTTGTACCAATACGGAAGGCGATTTGGTCATTGTGGGGGATGCTAAAATTCTATTCAATGATGCGGCGAAGGATTGAAACCTACTTCGATAGATTGTGGCCTTTGAATCGAAGCTTAACGGGAGAAGCCAACAGAGAAACGTTGCGGATTTTAGCAGATGTCATTCCGCTGCAAATCAAGGAAATTCCCTCTGGGACGACCTGCTTCGATTGGAACGTTCCACCAGAATGGAATGTGCGAGCCGCATGGATTAAAAATAGTAAGGGTGATAAAATCGTTGATTTTTCCATCAACAACCTTCATTTGCTGGGCTATTCCATTCCTTTTCAAGGAACACTCGATTTCTCAACGCTAAAGGAACATCTATACACGCTGCCCGACCAGCCCGACCTCATTCCCTATTTGACATCGTACTACAAGCGGCGATGGGGATTTTGTTTGTCCCACAACCAATTACTTGGGTTAGATGAACAGGACATGTATGAAGTGTACATAGATGCAGAATTAAATGACTCGGGGAGTATGACGATGGGCGAGGCTGTCATTGAAGGAGCTACCGACAGGGAGATACTTTTTTCTACTTATTTTTGCCATCCTTCATTAGCCAGCAACGAGTTATCAGGCGTGTTGGTGACTGCATTCCTGTACGAGGCTTTGCGAAAAAAGACCAACCTTCGATACACTTACCGTTTTGCTTTCCAGCCAGAAACCATTGGAAGTATTTGCTATTTATCTGAAAAGGGGGAACACCTGCGCAACAAACTGGACGGAGGATTGGTCATCACATGTATAGGAGACGATAGCGCATTCACGTATAAGCAGTCGAGAATGGGCAACACCCTCATAGATAGGGTATGTGAAACAGTTCTTAGCCAAACAGAACCTTCCTTTACGCGGGTAGATTTTTCACCGCGCGGTAGCGACGAACGCCAGTATTGCTCGCCTGGCTTCAACTTACCCATGGGGTCTCTAATGAGGACAATGTATGGGGTTTATCCGGAGTACCACACATCGGCCGACAATAAAGACTTCATATCGTTTGAAGCAATGGAGGCATCTGTCAACAAGCTGCTAGACATCATCAATGCCCTTGAGAAGAACCGGTGCTACACCAATACGCTCCCTTTTTGCGAACCCCAACTAGGTAAAAGAGGATTATATCCGACGCTCGGATCGCAAAAGCAATCCGAAGCATTTGTGGAAGCAATGATGTGGATTCTCAATTTCTCGGATGGGAGCCATGACCTTGTCGATATATCGCTAAAAAGCCGGATTCCGCTGTCTTCCCTTATGGAGGTAGTGGACGTGCTGCTGGAGAAAGAGGTGCTGGTGTGATGGCACAGACTTAAGTCTTTTATTCATACTAAACAATGATAACCGTCGCGTTACGAATCGTAACGCCTTTAAATCAACAAGTTTATGAAATTCAGCCTGTCACATCTAACTTGGAAAGATGTAATAAGATTTTATGTTTTTCCAGTGTTAGCCGCATTGGGCCACAGAATAGGGTTTTCTTGGCAAACGTTAGGACGATCGTTTTTAGGACGGTTTGTACTATTTGCTCAGGCTAAGCATATAACCAAGTCGATGAAGCCGATAAAGGCCGATAAGGTTTTAGACATATATTTTCTGTCCATGTTAGGCAGTCATACACACAATATTTCAGTTGATGTTGTACTTGCATTAGGACTCATCCAAAAAGGACATAGCGTTACCATGGTATTGGATGATATGTGTTTACCCATAAATGAAGATAAAAAAAATGGGCAAGAAAGTCGATGGGAGGAAATAACAGCAAGAGGATATCTTTTTGGTAGCAAATATTTTGATGCGGCAGGGCTGAGGTTCATAAATTTATCATCCATTATTGATAAAAATGTAAGTGTTGATACAACTGCGTTTGAGCCTATACTAGAAGCTAGTATTTTAAAGCACTACAAGGTAGGAGTTGTGTCGGAGACTCTTCCTTTGTTAAGTCAGAAAAAGGAACTCATTAAACAGTCTTTAAACTATTCTACGCAACTAGGGCACTATATCTTATCAAAGCATCCTGACCGTGTCATTATGAGCCATGGAATTTATGCAACATGGGGGCCTCCTTTTGAAATTTTAGATAAACATGGTATTCCTGTAGTTACTTACAGCAAAACTAAACGCAAAAAAACAGAAAAATTTAACTGGAACTACACTGGAGACTGGTGGGATGTTAGTAAAGAATGGGAGATTGTTAAACATAAAAGCTTAACAATAGAACAAGAGGAAAAAATAGATCAATATCTCAAATCCAGAATTACACACGAGGAGGATGTTCTGGTTTATAATTTTGGAGCGAAAGAATCGAAGCAAAAAACGTTTGAGCGGTTTAATTTAGACTCCAATTTGCCCGTTTATGCACTCTTTACAAATGTATTGTGGGATGCAGCAAGTGCACAGAGAGAAATTGTCTTTAAAAACCCCATCAATTGGGTGTTCGAAACGATTGACTATTTTATCGACAAACCCCATTTACAATTACTTGTTAAAATTCATCCAGCCGAAGTGGTGATTGGGACGAATCAGCCATTTGCGAGGTTGATATATGAGCGATTTCCGAATCTCCCTGCTAATATTAAAATCATTGAACCTCAGGAAGAAGTAAATAGTTGGTCTATCTATGAAATAACTACAATGGGTATGGTACATACCACCACAGCAGGGATGGAGCTTCCATTGGTAGGAGTTCCGTGCGCTGTTGTTTCTAGAACCCACTATAGAAATATGGGATTCACTATTGATGTAAACTCGAAGGAAGAGTATTTTAACTTGTTCTCATCCAATGCACTTGACAATGTGGATAGTGAGCAGATCATGACGTTGTCAAAACGATATGCTTATCTATTATTTGAGCGGTATCAAATGCCCTTTGATGTTTTTGATGAAGTAGCCTGGACAGACGTTCGGTCGTTGAAATTTGATAATATGGAAGCATTGTTCCAGATTCCTTATTATGAACGTATAATAGATGCAATTATTAATAAGGAAGAATTTTTGACGGCATGATAAAGAAAAAAATTCTCCTCGTCGGCTACTCCGGCCACGCCAATTTTGGGGACGACCTGCTACTGTACCAAGCTTACGAAGAACTGAAGGAACAAGCAAAAGTCAGCATTTGGACAAATGTACCTCGTGAGGACGCTGCTTATTTGGGAAGCTGGTTTCCCCAAGCAACGATTGTTCAAAGTCAGCGTCTAGGCTGGTCGGTCTTTCGTCAATATAATGGAGTGATGTACATTGGTGGAGGGGTGTTTTTTGATTATACCCAGCCATACCCATTCGCCAAGTACTTAAAAAAAAGGATAGCCTGCTTTAAGGACTATACGCTGGCCAATTTGTCCGGCGTCAAATTCGCAGGTATCGGTATTGGGCTGGGGCCATTTTTGTCAGAACGCGCAAAAAACATCAACAGCGCATGCTTGGCCAACTTTGATTTTGTGAGCGTACGTGATGAAGATTCGTGGACGATCGCTAAAGCATATGGCCTAAAGACGACATTCCATAAAGGATTCGATTTGTCCTTTTATTCTTCTAGCTGGTTGGGTACGACATCCTCAAGTTGTCATCAACCCAGTCGTTCTATTTTAGTGTGTCCCCGGAAATTTCCGCACGGAACTAATGGCGAAGTTTACCACCAAACGCTCATACGTTGGTGTATCGCCCAGCAACAAGCAGATGCAAATGTTTTGATCTTTGGTTTTCAGCGAAATCACGACGAGCCTATACTGGAACGGTACGATGAAGCCGGGTTGCCTACTAAGATGTGGAATCCGAGCGCGATGGAAATCAGCGATGTTTTTGCGCTATTTGCCCGTCAGGACTTAGTCATATCCGCACGTATGCACGGTGTTTATGTAGCCGGGATGGTGGGTACGCCCTGTATAGGAATAAACGTTCACCCAAAAGTAAAGGATGCGGCATCTATTCTTGAAAAGGCCGTTAGCATAGAGCCGGCTTTTACGGAAGAGCAACTAGCAAAAGCCATTGCCACATTGGCACATAGGCAGAAAGACAACGATTTGAGCGCATTCACCGAATCGGCGCTGAACGATTATACTAGGGTAAAAAACTGGGTAAAGTACCTATAAACGAATGCAGGGAACACTCAAAACCATCGGCTCGCTCACCGTCTTAAAAATCATAGCAGCAATCACTGGCTTGGCCTACTCGGTGTTGCAAGTGCGTTACTTTGGTGCCAATGCGGCAATGGATGCTTATTTTGTTGCACTCACGGCGGTGTATGTCATTACGTCTATTGTACAAGGTGGGCAGTTGGCCGAAGTGTTTCTGCCAGAGTATTTGAAAGTAAAAAGCGAGCACAGTGCCGAGCAGGCTCACCAGTTGTTTTCGGCCATGATGAACAGGGTACTTGTGGTGGTGGCGGTATTTTCCCTGGTTATGTATTTTTTAGCACCTTTATTAATCCGGGTGCTAGGTGTGGGGCTGCCGCAGGAATACCAAGTCCTAGCCACCGACTTTTTTAGGGTAGCCCTTCTGCTTATCTTGTTTACATTATTTTCAGCCTTCGTGAATGCTACCTTGAATGCTGAACACGTGTATGGAAGGACCGAATTGACAGGACTAATAAACAGCCTGTTGTCACTAAGCTTGATAGTGCTTTTTCACCAAGCAGTCGGATTGTGGATACTGGTATACGCATTGCTCGCGGGCAAGGTGGTTGAGTTGGCCACAGGCATCTTCTTCCTCAAGAAGGCAGGTGTCAAGTATTACCCCATATGGCGCATAGCAGACTACGAGTTGAACCGTTTTTTCAAGGTGCTCTATGTCACATCGGGTTATGTAGGTGCCACCCAATTCTACACCACTGTACTCACTGCGGTTACTAGCCTGCTGCCCGAGGGTACATTGTCTATTTTTAATTACGTCAATCAACTCAGCACTAAGGCTTCGGGTATCGTCTTGATGCCTATAAGTACAATCTTCTTTTCAAAGTTTGCCACATTGGTCGCACAGCAAAAGACCAACCTTACGTCCTACCTTACAAAACCCTTAATGGTGATGCTCATCATAGCTGGAACCATGTTAGCCTTTATCATTCTGGTAGGCAACGAGTTATTATCGATGCTTTGGAGTGAAAAAACACTTACCCCAACTGATTTCAAATTGGCCTATCTCATGTTAGTGTTGAACTTCGTAGGCATCTTATTTAGTTCCATCGGTGGGATATTCAGGAAGAGCGCCATATCAATGGGGGCTGCCAAGCAACTCTATTTCCGGTGGATAGTAGTACAGTTGTTTTGTGCAGTGTATAGCTATAGCGTTATCACCGCGCTTGGAACCCTTGGGTTGGCATCCATATTACCTCTAAATATGACATTAATGGCGGGCGTGTCAGTATATAGCGCCCACCGGGAAGGTATTGATGTGTATGCCTTGTTGAAAGATTTATTATTCCATAACAGCGGGATCATACTCTTGGTATTACTCGTTATTAGTTCGTGGTGCATTTTTTATCTCACACTACCTCTAAGGAGCAGTGTTCTCCTGTCTTTCGCTGTCAAAATATTGGCTATCGGTGGACTGTACGTTTTGACAGCTATTGTTTTTAGGCGGGAGATACTGGGCATATACAAGGCAAACAAGTAAGGAATAACCCACCTGGCCGAAGTGATTTAATTTTAAATTTGCATACAATGAAATCTTTTTTGGCAAGCTTTTATTACAATTACATTTTTCGAGTGCTATTAATGAACATCCCTTCACATGGGCTTCGTCTTATTGTTTTACGAAAAAGTTTGCACCAAGTAGGTCGAAATACGCATTTTCTGATGGGTGTTGAAATAAGATCTGGACAAAATATATCAGTAGGAAACAACTGCGCAATCAACGCCAGGGTCCTACTTGATGGAAGGGGGGGAAAACTTACAATTGGCAATAACGTAGATATCGCTCAAGAAACAAATATCTGGACATTGGAACACGACGTACACAGCGATACCCACAAGGACAAAGGTGGTAATGTAGTGATTGAGGACTATGTCTGGATTGCGTCGCGCGTTACCATACTGCCTGGTGTACGCATCGGGCGTGGCGCTGTTGTGGCTACAGGGGCCGTTGTCACAAAAGATGTGCCGCCAATGGCTATTGTGGGTGGAATACCTGCTAAAGTGATTGGGCAAAGAAAAAGTAGCCTATCTTACAATTTATGTTATCGACCAAAATTCAAGTAATTTGAAAAATCTTAAAATAGCCATTTTTCCAAACAGTATAGATTCTTCAAATCCATATCAACGGCTGTTTGCCAAGAGCTTAGAAAATTTAGGAGCAACTGTTGTATTTCCTTCTTACAAAAATCCCTTCCCTATATTGCAATGCATTGTAAAGTGCTGGGATTTCGATATTATTATTTTTGATTGGCTGCACTCCGTTTACACATCGAAAAGTATAACAAGTACTATATCTAAAACCATACTTGGCGAAATAGAAAGGATTATTATTAAATTATTCCCTTATAAGCCTGTACTAATATGGAATCTGCATAATCTGCATAGACATGATTTAGCATTTCAAGATTTTGAGAGGTGGAGTTTTACAAGGCTATCTACTACAGTCGATGGCATAAGAGTTTTTAATGAGTTATCATTGAAACTGGCCGCAGAATATCTTAAACTTAGGGAACAGACTATAATTAAGAGTATCCCACACGGCAATTACATTGAAGTGTATGAAGGTGTTGGTTTTACTTCATTAAGGAAGGAATGGAATGTGAAGGATGGTGATATTGTACTTTTGCTTTTTGGTGGTTTAAGGGAAGGTAAAGGGATACTAAAATTCATAAATATATTTTCAAGCGTTAGCAGTTCTTATCCAAATATCAAACTTATTATTGCAGGCAAACCAGAAAATATATCTTTTGAAAAAGAAATACGATTTTTGGCAAGAGGGAATGATAGTATCGTATTAAAACTAGAATTAATTCCCAATTCCGAAGTGCCTAGTTTTTTTCATTCTAGTAACTATGCTGTATTACCTTATGACCATATATTAAACTCTGGTTCTGCTGTACTTGCCATGGGGTTTGGAAAGCCTATAATTGCCAATGCAATTCCTATATTTCTCGAGTTGCTAAAACCTTCCTTTTCTTTCGTTGAAAACATTCATTCGGAGCAAGGCTTTACAAAAATTATTAACCTTATCATGTCAGAAACGAAATCAACAAAATCCGAAATGGCACTTAATGCTAAAATAGAGGCCCTTGCGTTAAGTTGGCATGAAATAGCTAAACAAGTAATTATTTATGCCGAGGAGTTGAAAGAAAGAAAAAAGAAAATATAACGGGCATTATTAAAAATCAAAGAGGGACAACTAAAAAGAGAATTTCTTTTGAAAAACATGAATAAAAAAATATATATCATTAGTTATTTTTCTTTAAATGACCCTGAGTCAAGAGTAGGTGGGCATAGACCATTTTATTTATTCAAACTATTAGAGGAGAAAGGAGTTGAAGCCGAATTCATTACCCGAAATATTGATGTTGGCGTAGAAACGGAAATTAAAGAGGGATTTCTACTTAGGCTATTCAAACCGGTACTACGAGTGGCTCCACCGGATTTTTCAATTTTCTGGAGTATTAAAGTGTTTTGGTACATAAAAAAGAAAAATCTAGGCGTTGAATCAAAGAATATTGTTCTAACAACAATGCCACCATATGGAGTTGGATTGTCAGGATGGCTTTGTAAAATATTTTTAAAAAATATTTTTTGGGTTGTAGATTTTAGAGACATGTGGACAAATAATCCACTTTACAATCCTCCTTTCTTTAAAAGAGGTATTAATAAATTCCTTGAAGGTAAATATCACTTGTCAGCAGATTTAATAGTAAGCAACACGCAGTGGGATATGAATATTCACCGCTCTAAATATCCTTTTGCTGACGGAAAATTAATTTACATAAGGAACGGATTCAATTTTGTCGTTGAAAACAAAAGTCTTCACGATAAACAAAAAATCAAATTTGTTTATTCAGGAGGAACATATAAAGGATTGGCAACGAAAAAAATATCTGATCTACTTTTTAATCTGAATAAGATTGGAGTTAAATGCATATGTGAATTTTATGGAGAGCATGATGAGTTTATGGATAGTAGTCAATTTATATCGTATATGGGAGAAGTTAGGTCCGAATCAATACCTCAATTACTCTCCAATTACCGAGTTGGGTTACTTGTGTTACCTGCTGCAAATCAAAATGGTGGACGGGTTGCTCAAAAGTTTTATGACTATATAGGCTCTGGTGTTATTCCTTTATGTATTAATCCATCAGAGGAAATGGAATCACTTATTAATGAGATAAACTTTGGCTTTGTCATTAAAGATAGCACACCAGTGGAGGAGATAAAAGATTTTCTGCTCAAATCGAATCAAGTAATGAAGTATGAGGATGTATTGCAATACACCCGCCGTGCCCAATTTGAGAATCTTCTAAAACGGTTTTAGCTCCAATTCAACATTCGTTTATGATAAAATTAATAATATGGATGAATATGCCTTCCCATCATCAATCGGCCTTCTTTCAAACATTAGAGAGGTTGGATGGAGTTGATTTAATTGTTAGATATTTTAGTACGGTATCAGCAGAAAGAAGAGATCTAGGATGGGATAGTAAAATGACTCTTGCTCATTTTGAGGGATATGTTGAGACAATAGAAGGCTTAAAAGAAGTGTCTGATTGGAAAGAACGAATTCACATAGTTCCTGGTTTTTCCGATACTTTTCTGAAACAGTTGTTATCAGAACTCTTGAAAAATAAAATTAAATGGATTCATTGGAGTGAAAGAAGTGGCAAAGGATTAAACAAAACCTTAAATTATAAATATGGTCTAGTAAACGCGCTACTTCCTTTTTTTTATTTTTTCAAGGGCTATTATCGTTACTCAATACTAGTAAACGACCATAGCCTTGGCGCGTTTGCGATAAGCTATCTCGCGAAAAAAGACTTTCTACGATGGGGTATCAGAGAAAAAAAAATTCGAGTTGTGAATTATGCTTTAGCTGAATTGGCTTCAGATAAAAAAAATGTTCATGGAGTGAATAAAACATTTATGTTTGTCGGTGCTGTTACGAAACATAAAGGAGTTGGGTATTTGATCAAAGCATTTGAAGAAATTGTAAAAGTAGAAAATTGGCGCCTAGTTATTGTAGGAAAGGACTTTTCTTGCGGGTATTATCAAGAATTAGCAAATAAAATGGGGCTAAGAAATAGTGTACACTTTATGGGACCCATTGAAAGCAAAAATATCAGTTCAGTTATAGCAAGTTGTGATGTTTTAATACTTCCAACATTATTTGATGGATGGGGGGCCGTATTAAATGAAGCCGCATCTCTTTCAAAGCCACTAATTTCTACTAATCAAAGTGGCGCAGCTCATCATTTGATTGTGAATGACTATAATGGGTACAGGATAAGGGCTAAATCGGTTACGGATCTCTATAATGCAATGCTGAATTACAATAGAAATCCTTCTTTAATAGTTGAACACGGAGAAAAATCATACGAAATTTTTCAAAATAATTCTGTCGATAAGTGCGCTATTATTTTCAAGGAAAGCGTATTATCATTACTCCTAGAGGCAAACAAATGATTAGTCAGGCGAATTTAACAAAGTTCACTGTAAAGTTATTCTACTTTATTGCCGTTGCATATACTGTAATCAACCTAGGCGGTCCTTTTTATGGGATTCCTAGTGCGTTATTCTTAGCATTATTCACGGTAACTGTATCAATATTATTTTTCAAAACCTTTAGTATTAGCCTTGGCAAAAAAACAATATTCGCACTTGTCTGTTTCATGCCGCTCATTTTACTGAATAGCCTTATGTCCATTGAAGTATTTAATTCGGTGGTATATTGGTTTTTATGGCTTATGTTCATAATAGGATTGTTGAAAGTGATCAGAAATATCGACCAAGAACACCTCGAATTTATACTCAAACACATTCCTTATATCTTGCTGCTGGCTAGTGTTACTTTGTATGTTTTACTTTTTCCGTATATGAAGTACAGTCTTCCTACCAAGAATTCGCTTGGCCTTTTTGCGGGAGGAACTTTAATTGCCGCTATGAGTATCAAGGAATCGAAGTATAAATGGCCGTCTGTTTTGATATCTTTAATAATCCTTATAGAGTCGGACTCGAGGAGTTCGTTGGTGTATTCGGTGGGTATTACACTTATGTATATAATGGCGAGTCTACGAAAAAAAAAGTTACCAATTTTTATGTTTGGAGCAATAATTTTTTTTATATCCTTTGGCTTCTTATACGATTGGTTTGAGCAGAGGATGCTGGAAAAAGAACCATACGCTACGAATCTACAAGAGGCTGTAACAGCGGCTCAAAATGAGCGTACAGACCTGCTTGAAATGGGATGGGAGCTGTTTAAAGAACGGCCATTGATAGGGTTTGGACTGAAATCAAAATACTATGAAGGTCGCATCGCGGTTGGTAATGGACCGGGTATTCACGTGCATAATGGGTATCTAAGCACCTTAATAGAGACAGGGATTCTAATTAGCGCTTTTGTCCTACTTTACGTTTTAAGTATGTTTAGAAAAATTATTAGAGCCCTGCTATTTATGCCGAAAAGACTCGATAAGGTGTGGATTTTTTTTCTATTATTCGGCTTAGCCAGGGCTTATGGTGAAAACTACTTGGTATTCAACATTGGAAATATTTTCTCAATTTTATTTTTATTCTTGGGAGTTACGCTTCTTTTTAGTAAGAAAACGTCATTGCTATTGAAGGCCCGCCCCTTACAATTTTCACCATGATAATAGGCATAGACGCCCTCAATATTAGGGCAGGAGGAGGACTTAAGCACCTTCAAGAGTTATTTCTATCCGACAATGGGTTTACTGGCCTTGGCGTTACTCAGGTCGTTGTGTTCATATCTTCTGGTACAAAACTCCAGACCAGTAATCCTTTGATTAAACTTATGACTATCCCCAGAAAATCCAATCCAATAATCAATTACTGGTATCAAAAAAAGGTGTTCAAACAGTACTGCGAAGCATGTTTATGTGACATACTGTTTTGTCCAGGTGGAAGCTATCCGGGGTTGCGGATACCATATGTTTCGATGTCTCAGAATATGTTGGTTTTTGAAAAAAAAGAGCGTAATAGATTTCCATTAGGGTTGACGCGGCTGAGATATATTATTTTAGAAATTATACAATCCAAGTCAATGAGGAAATCGGTTGGAAACATATTTATTTCTAATTATGCGAAAGACTACATTTTTAAACTTTACCCTTCCATTGCTAAAATCAACCACCGTATTATTCATTTAGGTGCCAGCGGTAAATTTGAAGCTTCACCAAAAAGACAGCAACCCATTGCCTCCTATTCATGGGATGCTCCACTCAAACTTACTTACATTTCAATAATAAATTACTATAAGCACCAGTACAGCGTCATTCAGGCGGTTCAAATGCTCAGGGATAAAGGTTATCCCGTAGAACTGTTGCTAGTGGGTGAGGTACTTCCATCACTCAAAGCAGCATTTAAGGAATGGTTGGTAGGCAAAGAAGATTATGTGAAGTATAAAGGGAAGGTCCCTTATGAACAGATTGAACTAGTATATCAAGAAACAGATATATTCGTATTTGCATCATCTTGTGAAAACATGCCAAACATTGTAGTTGAAGCAATGTCATCTGGCTTACCTATAGCTTGCTCTTCTTACGGACCAATGCCTGAAATTTTGAAAGATGCAGGTGTATATTTCGATCCGACAGAACCAATATCTATTGCTGAATCGATAGAAGTGTTGCTTCGTTCTGCTGAAAAGCGGGAAGAACTCGCGACGAGGGCACATCAATACGCGAAAGAATACACGTGGCAAAAGTGCACCTACGAAACATACAAATTTCTATCTGAAACAGCAAACCAATCTCTACCACAGAGCAAAGGCACCAAAAATATATATAATTTGATATAGGTGGTAATCTTTCAGGCAAAAAAAATTCGAACATGTATTTACTGATACCAACTCATTTGATCCTTTAATTTCCGGTTATTAAAAGTTAAAGAATCTTTGCGCAAAGTCATTCTATCTCATTTTTAGGAAATAACAAATCGACTATTTCCGTTCTTTTTGTTAAACATACTCAAAATTACTTATTTCACCTCAACAATCTATTGTCCTTCTGTTAGAGTAGAATCAAATAAAAATTTGAATTTACGCCTATTACAAATAGTTATTGTATTGTTTTTTCTTAATGCTGGAGGGAACTTAGCTTACTATATGACGGTAAACCTTATTGGTATATCTAACTCTATAATTTTAAAAGATATTAGAATAATTATATTTTTATTTTCACTTTTCCTCGTTAATTACATTATTCTATTTTACAAAAACATAAAATATATAAAAGTCCTAAATCCGTTTTATTTAATAATTATCTTTGGTTTTTTATCAAGCATTTGGTCAAGCGATAAATCAACAACTACATTTGTAAGAACCTTAACTTTTTTATTACCCCTATTATATACCTTACAAACGATAAGAATATTATATTCTTACTTTAATCTATTTAATCTTAAAAAAATTATTTGGTTTGGTTTTTATATCTTGTATGTATCCCCTCTAATTATATATTTAATTTTTGAAAAACGATTTGAAAGCACATATTTAAGCCTTTACGTTCAATATTTTAAACATAATCAATATGGCTGGGCAAGTATTTTATATTTATTATTAACCATTGATATTTTCAGAAATTATAAAAACAATCGTTTTTTTATTCTATTTAATGCTATTTTATTGCCTGTTGCATTTTTTGTATTATTTACTTGCGGAAATAGATCAACATGGTTGTCGACCGGCATAAGTATTATCATATTTATTTTTTTAATAAACAGCAATTACTCTTTACTAAAAAAAGGTTTTATTACCTTGCTCATAACTATATGTTTTTGTGCCATTAACCTTAAACCAGAATCATCATTAAATATAGCCAAAGAAAGAACTATAATACAACTAAGCAATGGAATGGAAGCGTCATTGAGGTTTAAATATGCATCCATTGGATTCAACAATTTTATTCAAACACCTTTATTGTGTTTATTAGGAAATGGATTGTTCAATTATTTGGGGTTAGATGGTATCAAATCTTATGGTTATCACAATTCATATTATGAAATATTATTTGGATACGGGATACTTATTTTTGTGATTTTCGTTCGTTCTATGGTTATGCTTCCACTAAAAAATTATTTAAAATACTACGCTAAAAATAGTATTTTGGTAGCACCACTTATAATAATTCCATTTTTTGAAAGCAACATTACTGGAGGGCAATTTTTATTCTACCCTTGGTTTTCAATCATGATATTTTATTCATTACCTCTCAATCCAAATAATCATGAAACAAATCATCCAATCCTTTAAAACTGGAGAAACCTTATTGGAAGATATCCCAGCTCCAATGGTTAGGAAAGGTTCTGTATTGATACAAACGTCGCGTTCCTTGGTTTCCCTGGGTACGGAACGAATGCTTGTTGAGTTTGGAAAGGCCAACTTACTCGCTAAGGCAAGGCAACAACCGGAACGTGTAAAACAGGTATTGGATAAAATTAAATCTGATGGGTTGTTACCAACGCTCGAAACAGTATTTAATAAACTGGAACAACCACTACCGCTGGGTTATTGTAATGTTGGGCACATAATTGAAGTTGGTGAAGGCGTCTCTAATTTCAAAATTGGAGATCGAGTTGTTTCCAATGGTCATCATGCCGAATATGTTTGTGTGCCAGAAAATCTGGTTGCATCCATTCCTGATAGTGTAACAGACGACGAAGCTGCTTTTACAGTGATTGGATCCATTGGACTTCAAGGAATTCGTCTGCTAAATCCAACATTGGGAGAAACAGTTGTTGTTACCGGTTTAGGATTGATCGGATTGCTAACAGCACAATTGCTTTTAGCAAATGGATGTCGAGTAATTGGTTTAGATTTTGATGAGGCAAAATTAAAACTTGCTGCATCTTGGGGCATCATTACCTGCAATCCAAAGGTAGAAGATCCTGTAAAATTTGTGGAAGCCTATACCAATAATACCGGTGCAGACGGTGTTGTTATTACGGCCTCAACAAAAACAGACGAAATCATCTCCCAGGCTGCCCTCATGTCCCGAAAACGCGGACGAATCATATTAGTAGGCGTAATTGGCCTGCAATTAAATCGTGCAGAGTTTTATGAGAAAGAACTAACATTTCAGGTAAGTTGTTCCTACGGACCAGGTAGATATGATGAAAATTATGAGCAACGCGGTATAGACTACCCTATCTCCTTTGTGCGGTGGACAGAAAAACGGAACTTTGAAGCAATATTGTCAGCATTGTCTATGGGTAAAATTCACGTTACTGAAATGATTACAGAACGTGTTCCGCTTCAAGATTATTTAACCATTTATGGTTCTATTGGGCAATCTAAATCAATTGCCTCAATTTTGATCTATCCTGAAAAATTAACTGAGCCATCTAGAACGATCACCTTGACCAATGGAAATTACACTCCTTCAAAAGGCGTAATTGGTATTGTTGGTGCAGGTAATTTCACGAAGATGACCATGCTTCCAGCCCTGAAAGGCACCGATGCCAACTTTAAATATATTGCCAGCGCCAGTGGAGTTTCCGGAACTGCCTTGGCCAAAAAATATGGCTTTTCTCATTCCACAACTGATTTCAAAGAGATCCTTAATGATAAAGAAGTAGATCTTGTTTTGATTACGACCCGGCACAATCTTCACGCAGATCAGGTAATTCGGTCTTTGCAAGCCGGGAAACATGTGTTTGTTGAAAAACCGCTTGCTTTGGACGAAGCGCAATTGAATTTAATCTTGGACGCATACCAAGAAGCACAACTGTTGCACCCAAATATCACAGTACATGTAGGATTTAATAGACGATTTTCTCCACATATAACATCTATTAAAAAATCGATAGGAAGCGGCCCTATGAATATCGTAGCAACGATGAATGCCGGTTCTATTCCTGCAAATGTATGGGTGCAAGATATGAAAATAGGAGGGGGCCGTATCATTGGAGAAGCCTGTCATTATATTGATTTGTGTTCGTATTTGACTGGTTCGAATGTGAAAGCCGTACTTATGAATGCTTTAGGGCAATCTCCTGGCGAAAATACGGACAACGCTTCCATCTTGTTAAAATATGAGGATGGAAGTAATGCTGTAATCAATTATTTCTCCAATGGGAATAAAGGGTATTCAAAGGAACGCCTCGAGATCTACAGTCAGGAAAGGACCATTATTATGGATAATTTTAGAAAAACCACTGCTTTCGGTTTCAAAAACTATAAAGGCATTAGTACTAAACAAGATAAAGGGCATAACGCGCAATTTTCTTTGTTAATAAATCGAATTCAAACCGGTGGAGCGTCCCTAATCCCTTTTGAAAGCATTATCAATACTACCCGCGCTTCTTTTGCAGCCATTCAAAGTTTAAAAGAATCTAAGTGGATTTTCGTACCATAAACCTTACTACATCTAATGTTAATTGATCTGATTGCAGGCGCCCGACCCAATTTCATGAAAATCGCACCCATCATTCGTGCGATTCGAAATCATCCTAATAAAGTGATTCAATTCAGATTGATCCATACAGGGCAACATTACGATCGCAATATGAGCGATCGTTTTTTTGAGCAACTTGGAATTCCGGAGCCAGATGTTAATCTCGGAGCTGGTGGAGGAAGTCAAGCCGAACAAACCGCTGCAATTATGGTGGGCTATGAAAAGGTCTTAATGGAAAAGCCATCAGATCTCTGTCTTGTGGTGGGTGATGTAACATCCAGCATGGCCTGTGCGATAACTGCCCAAAAGATGAAAATAAAGGTTGCGCATGTGGAGGCAGGCATCCGTTCGGGAGATTGGTCTATGCCAGAGGAAATCAACAGAATGGTGACTGATGCTATTACCAATTATTTTTTCACAACTTCTGATGTCGCAAATGCCAATCTAAATAAGGCAGGTGTTGCGGAAAACAACGTCTTTTTTGTAGGCAATACCATGATTGATACCCTACTATTTCATAGAAAGGAATTCATAAAACCTGATATTTGGGACCAAGTAGGCTTGGAAATTGGTAATTATTTTGTCCTTACGCTTCATCGGCCTTCAAATGTTGATGAAGAATATAAGCTTAAAGATTTAATCAGCGAAATTCTGAATCACACGAAGAATCTTCCGCTTATTTTTCCAGTACATCCACGTACTGCAAAGATCCTGGAAGCACTTGAAATTTCGCACCCGCGCTTACACTTTGTAGAGCCACTGGGTTATCTAGAGTTTAATTACTTGGTTGAACGATCTTTAGCGGTAATTACAGATTCTGGCGGAATAACAGAAGAAACAACGGTATTGGGCATTCCATGTATGACACTTCGAGACAGCACAGAGCGGCCAGAAACGGTTACGATGGGTACAAATGAACTTCTAGGCACGGATCCCAAAGCAATCGGTCCAGCAATGGAAATTCTTTTTTCTGGTAAATGGAAAAAAGGGGGCATTCCACCATTATGGGATGGTAAAACGGCAGAACGTATTGTAGAGCAGCTGCAACAAATACTGATTTAATGATTTCAATTCATCATGCGGTTCAGTTAGTTCGCAACATGGGATTTCGATACATTGTGTATCGAAGTTATCATGAATTGGCAAGAAGGAGCGGGCTCTTGAAGTTTCGATTCCCTACCAATACACCAATTCAAAAATTTATTGATTTCAAAGATTGGCGTACAAATGCTCCAATCTTTTTTTTTGCTAGAAAGGCCGATCTAAATTTTGAAAAAGTGCCAAGTAAAATCTTGTCAGATAATGCACTTGCCATTATTTCGGGTCAATATCCTTTTTTTAATAGCACCAACATAAATTTGGGTCAGCATCATGACTGGTTAACGAATCCATCCAATGGTTTCAAATATAGTTCAAAAACACATTGGACCGATATTCCAGACTTCAGTGAAAAGAGTGGTGATATCAAATACGTTTGGGAACAATCACGATTTTCATGGCTGTATGCTTTAATTCGAGATGACCACCACAACCAAAATGATCACGGTGACTTTATTTTTTCATCCATAGAGTCTTGGATTGACCAAAATCCCATCAATTTAGGGCCAAATTGGAGATGTAGCCAGGAAATCAGTTTACGAGTGTTAAATTGGACGTTCGCGCTGTATTATTATCGTGATCATGCTTCACTTACCGAAGCGCGTTTTGATCGCATAATTCATGCTATATATTGGCAAACACGACACGTATATTCAAACATACATTTTTCGCGGATTGCCGTTCGAAACAACCACGCCATTACCGAGACATTGATGCTGTACCTCGCTGGGTTGCTGTTTCCCTTTTTTCCGGAGTCCGCGAAATGGAAGGAAAAAGGCAAACGGTGGTTTAAGCAGGAAATTGGTTATCAGATTTACGAAGACGGAGCCTATCTGCAACATTCGTTCAACTACCAAAGGGTGGTGGTACAGTTGCTTTCCTGGGCGCTTGTTTTATCTCGAAAGCATGGGGAAACGTTCAACGATACGGTATTCACGCGTGCCCGACAGACCCTGACTTTTTTGCAGGATTTCCAGTTTGGCCGCAATGGAGCGCTGCCGAACTATGGCAACAACGATGGCGCTTTGTTTTTTCCTTTAAGTTCGGTGGATTTCAGCGATTTCCGACCCCAATTGCAAGCATTGGATGCGGCGTTGAACGGTGTAGCACCGGAACCGAAACAACCTGAATCGGAAGAAACGCAATGGTACCTGAATGGGCACTTCTCTGGGCGGGATGCCATCAGCCCTAAGAAAACAAACGGGACATTCTCCTACGCCACAGGCGGATATTACGGATTGCGAACAGAACAAACCAGCTTGATGATTCGCTGTTGTTCCTTCCGCGACCGCCCGGCGCAAGCGGATAATTTGCACCTGGACTTGTGGCTGGAAGGCGAAAATGTGTTGCGCGATTCCGGAACTTACCGATACAACACCTCGCCGGAACTGGCCGCACAATTTTCATCTGCCGCCGCCCACAATACCGTTACGCTGGGTGATTATGACCAGATGCAAAAAGGAGGGCGGTTTATCTGGTACCACTGGAGCCGAGCGGTGTCATCTGTCTGGACAGAGACTGCCGATTACTGGGAATTTTCCGGTACCATCATTGCTTTTGGGCATTTAGGGAAAGGCATTTCGCATAGTCGTCGGGTGCGGCAGTATAAACATATTTTGCGTTGGGAGATCAGTGACCAGATGGAACACCAGACGGGATTGCCTATGCATCAGGTTTGGCGTCCTGCACCTGCGTTTTCAGGCCGTTTGGTGTTCGAATCGTTTGATGCGCAGGGAAATCCGCTGACGCCACAATGGGAGCCAAGCTGGTATTCCGCGTATTACGGCGTCAAAGAGCCTGCGCCTAAGTTGGTGTTCAGCACAACAACCCATTCGATTACTACAATTATTGAGATCAAAGAATAAAACATGCATATATTACTCATTCATCAGTACTTTTTAGAGAAAGACGATGCGGGCGGTTCCCGTTTCAACGAAATGACGCGCATTTGGGAGGAGATGGGCCATCGCGTTACCGTCCTGGCGGGTATGGTGCATTACCAAACAGGCAAAAAGCGGGAGCGGTATAGGGGCAAATATACGTTTATTGATCAGTACTCTGAAGGCGTCAAAGTCATCCGCTGCCACGTATCCGAATCGTACAACACCAATTTTATAGGGCGGCTCTGGGGCTACTTTTCTTTTGTTTTTTCGGGTATTTATGCGGGTTTATTCAAGTCAAAGGAAAAGTATGATGTCATTTTAGTCACCTCCCCTCCCCTATTTGTCGGTATTACAGCCTATGTGCTGTCGGTCTTCAAACGCGTTCCGTATGTGTTTGAGGTGCGCGACTTGTGGCCTGAGTCTGCCATCGATACCGGGGTGCTCACCAACAAACTGGTGATCCGACTTGCCTTTTGGCTGGAGGGGTTTTTATACAAAAATGCCCAGTTGGTCAATGTGTTGACCCCTGCGTTTCGGGATAAACTATTGACAGAGAAGCAGGTTCCGGCAAACAAGCTGATTTTCATTCCAAATGCAGCCGATTTTTCTTTGTCGGACGAACTTTTGCAGACTTTTGATCGGGAAGCTTTCCGAAAGGCACATGATCAGCAGGACAAAGTGGTGATCACCTATGTGGGCGCCCACGGGATAGCCAACCACTTAATCCAAGTACTGGAAACCGCCGAACTTCTGATGGACAGACCCGAGGTATTGTTCCAGCTCATTGGCGGCGGCATGGAAAAGGCCATGTTGATTGAGGAAGCCCAAAAACGGGGATTAACCAATGTGCGCTTCGTGGACTCGGTCCCCAAAGCAGACGTATTCAAGTATATTTTGGCATCCGACTTTGGCACCTCGGTGTTAAAAAAAGTAGATACCTTCAAAACAGTTTATTCCAATAAAACTTTTGATTATATGGCCTGCAAGATTCCAATCCTAATGGCAATTGACGGAGTTTCTCGAGCATTGGTGGAGGAAGCGGGCTGTGGTGTTTATGTAGAGCCTGAAAACCCAACAGATTTTGCACAAAAGATTAGGGACTACTTAAAGAAACCTAAATCAAACTGGAAGGAAGAAGGGGAATTCGGCTATAAATTTGCTAAAGATAATTTTGACCGAATCGTATTAGCAAAGCAATATTTGGAATACTTAAATAAAGTCAAGTAAAATGTTGTACAAAGCATTATTTAAAAGGTTAATAGATTTATTTATTGCTCTAATTGCATTTATACTTTTATCCCCTATATTTATTACAATTGTTGTCCTTCTGCTTTTTTTCAATGAAGGAAAACCATTTTTCTTTCAAAAACGCCCGGGGAAAAACAATAAAATATTTACGATTTTAAAATTTAAAACTATGAATGATCGTAAAGATGAAAGCGGGAACTTATTACCTGACTCAATAAGGTTAACGCCTGTTGGGAAATTTATACGTAAGACATCTTTAGATGAAATTCCACAACTTTTGAATGTTCTAATTGGGGATATGAGTTTAGTAGGTCCTAGACCATTATTACCTGAATATCTTCAACACTATACACCCATGCAAGCTCGTCGACATCTTGTTAGGCCGGGAATAACAGGTTGGGCTCAGGTTAATGGACGAAACTTGATAAGTTGGGAAAAAAAATTTGAGTATGATGTTTGGTATGTTGATAATCTATCGTTTTCTTTAGATATTAAAATTTTATTTAAGACTCTTTTTAAAGCCTTTAAAAGGGAAGGGATCAATGCTCAAAATGTGGCCACCGTTGAAAAATTCAGAGGAAATGCAGGAAATACCATATAAAATTAGCCTTTATGGTGCTGGTGGGCACGCCAAAGTAATAGTCGATATTTTAAAATTGAATGGCTATATCATAGGTGCTATCTTCGAAGATTATTCAACTGTTACAGAATTACTTAATCACAAAGTAATCCACGTAATGGATCAAGAAATTATGAAGATGGACTGGATTATGGCTATTGGCAATAATCATATTAGACAAAAGATAGTCCAAAACAATCACCTTCGTTTCACAAAATTAGCACATCCACGGGCAACAATTGACACCACAGTCCTTTGGGGAGAAGGAACCGTGATTATGGCAGGCGCAGTTGTCAATTCAGATGCAATAATTGGTCGTCATGTAATCATTAATACTGGAGCCTGTGTAGATCATGATTGCCAAATTGGCGATTTTTGTCATATTGCGCCTAATTCTACGCTTTGTGGTAGTGTAAAAGTAGGTGAGGGGACTCTAGTGGGTGCAGGTGCAACCATTATTCCTGGAGTTAGTGTAGGGAAATGGTGTATTGTAGGTGCTGGATCGGTAGTAATTCATGATATTGATGACAATCAAACTGTCGTGGGCAATCCGGCCCGAAAAGTAAAATAACGCCAATTTTTCTTGCAAATCACAAACCATACTTCTAGATCTGCAAGATAAAATGATCCAACGACTTTTGGCGCCCCAAATTCTATCTGCACTGGAACAATATCCTGCCGTAGCGATTTTGGGACCGTGGCAGGTAGGCAAAACCACCCTTGCATTGCACCAGCTCCAAAACGAAAAGCCGGCACCAATATATCTGGACCTGGAGCGACCGTCTGACTGGACGCGGCTTTCCGATCCGGAGTATTTCCTGTCTAATTATAAAGATCGCTTGGTCATTATCGACGAAGTGCAACGGATGATGACCTTGTTTCCGATCCTTCGGGCTTTGATCGACGAACAACGCACCCCCGGCCGTTTTCTGCTGCTGGGTTCCGCCTCCGACTTGCTGATCAGCCAATCGTCGGAATCGCTGGCTGGCCGGATCAGTTATAAGGAATTGCATCCTTTTAGCATGGCGGAAATCGCGCCAGAAGAAATGAACAACCTGTGGGTACGCGGCGGTTTTCCATCTGCGTTTCTGGCCACGGACAACGAAAGCGCGTTCGACTGGATTGATAATTTTGTGCGTACTTACATCGAGCGGGAATTGGGTGTTACCAAACTGCGCACCTCCCCCATGGAATTGGCCTTGTTTCTGCGCGTTTTGTCTTCTGTGCACGGTCAATTGGTCAATTACGCGCAATTGTCGCAGATAATGCAACTATCCCTGCCCACCGTAAAAAACTACCTGCAATTTTTTGAACATACTTTTCTGCTGCGCACCTTGCAACCGTATTTTCCCAATGTGCAAAAACGATTGGTGAAGTCGCCTAAATTATACATCCGCGATACCGGCATTTTGCACTACCTGCGGGGTATTTCCTCGTCGATGGAATTGGAAGGGGATATCTTAAAAGGCCCTTCCTGGGAAGGATTTTGCATACAGCAGGTGCTGAGTATGGTAAAACCTTCTGTTTTGCCTTATTTCTACCGCACCTCGGCGGGTGCCGAAATTGATCTGTTGCTCTTAAAAGGCAATAAGCCGGTTGTGGCATTTGAGTTTAAATACAGCAACAGTCCGCAGATCAACAAAGGCAATACGGAAGCGTTAAAAGACCTGGGAAATCCGCCCTCCTTTGTGGTTACACCCACTGCTTCCCGGGCTTCAATTCGCCCCGGTATCGAGATAATTAGTCTACACGATCTACCGGATGTATTGCGTACGGTTGGGGTAAATCTTTCATAAATACTGCTGTTAAAACCATGTCTCTACCTAAAATTTGGCTTTCCTCCCCCCATATGGGTACCCAGGAGCAAGTATTCGTACAATCTGCCTTCGACACCAACTGGATTGCCCCTTTAGGTCCGCACGTGGATGGTTTTGAAGCCGATTTGTGCGCGTTCACGGGTGCCAAACACGCCGCTGCTTTAAGTGCTGGCACAGCAGCCTTACACCTGGGCTTAATCTTGCTTAATGTTAAAGCGGGCGACCTGGTTTTGTGCCAAAGTATGACCTTTTCGGCCTCTGCCAATCCGATTGTGTACCAGGGCGCTACCCCGGTGTTTATTGACTCCGAGCCAGATACCTGGAATATGGATCCGGTTGCACTGGAAGCGGCCATTAAAGATAGTATTGCAAAAGGGAAAAAGCCCAAGGCGATTATCCCGGTCCATTTATACGGCATGCCTGCCAAAATGAACGAAATTTTGCACATTGCCCGCACATACCAAATTCCGGTCTTGGAAGATGCAGCAGAAGCGCTCGGGTCTACTTATCAAGGTATTCCTTGTGGCACCCTGGGCGATTTGGGTGTTTTAAGTTTTAATGGCAACAAAATCATTACCACAAGCAGCGGCGGGGCCTTGATTGGCAACGATGCCGAAAAAATACAACAAGCGCGCTTTCTTTCTACGCAGGCAAGAGACCAGGCGCCCCATTATCAACATTCCCATATTGGCTACAACTACCGTATGAGCAATGTGCTGGCTGGAATTGGTCGCGGTCAAATGGTGGTACTGCCCGAACGGGTTGCCCAACGGCGAAGCAATTATGAACGCTATCTTGCCGTGTTGGGCAAGGTTACTGGCATTCAATTTGTCCCCGAACCAGACGGTTTTTTCAGCAATCGGTGGCTTACGACCATTTTGGTAGATCCAGCCTTAACGGGCGGCTTAACCCGGGAAACCATCCGCCTGAAATTGGAGGAACATAACATTGAAAGTCGGCCCTTGTGGAAACCGATGCACCTGCAGCCTGTTTTTGCCGATTGCCCCTTTTATGGCGATGGCACTGCCGCCCGGCTTTTTGAACAGGGACTTTGCCTGCCCAGCGGCTCCAACCTCGTGGACGCCGACTTTTCCCGCATCTTTGAAGTATTAACGCAAATTTTACCAAGCTAAAACAAAAAACCCACGAAGTCTTTTTACTTTTATCTTTTCTAATCTTCTAATCCAACACCGCCCAAGAAAACCTAATCAATATGGCTTCCGTGTACGATTCAATGAAAAGCATGCAGTGGGCAGGCTATGCGACCAAACTCCTGATCTTCGGATTGGACGTTTGCGCCAGTGTTTTCTCTATTTTTGCCGCCATCCTGCTCAGTTATGAGCTGCACATCACCAGTGCGCACTTGTTTTATTCCTGGACGATCGCAGCCCTCCTGGGTTTGCGCATTTTGTCGTTTATCGGGTTTGGAACCTATTCCATCATCATCCGGTATATTGGTGAAAAAGACTATAAAACGGTCTTTTTGGCGGTAACCAGCGCTTCGGTGATCTTTTATTTGATCCATGGTTTTTTGCCCTCGGGCATCACCCCAGCCAAGTTATTGCCGGTTATTCTGATCGACTATATCCTTTGTCTTTGCGCCGTGGGCGGCCTGCGTATTTTGTTGCGGCTTGCCTACGACCATTTCAAAAGGAACAATGATGGCATTCCTACGGCCATTTTTGGAGCGGGCGAACTGGGCTCTATGATCGAACGGGTGATGCGCCACAACAGTTCGCATCCTTACCGGATCATGGCTTTTTTTGACGATAACCCACGGGTACACCGCAAATTGCTCAATGGCATTCGGGTGTTCAATCCGGAAAAGTCGTTTGAAGAGGTGGTGCGCAAACAAAACATTCAAAATGTGATTATTGGCATCGGGAATTTGGCGCCCGAACGCAAAATCGCATTCATTAATACCTGCTTGGCCCATAATATTAAGGTGCTGAAAATTCCACCCACCGAATTGTGGCTGAATGGAACCCTGAATGTGGGGCAGTTGAAAAACATCAACTTTGAAGACTTATTGAACCGCCCGCCGATCCAATTAGACCAGGAAAGTGTCAAAAATTCGATCAAAGGTCGGGTGGTCTTGGTGACTGGCTGCGCGGGCTCCATCGGCAGCGAAATTGTTCGGCAATTGCTTCGCTATCAACCCAGTAAAGTGATCGGACTCGATCAGGCAGAAACGCCGCTGGCCGAAATTACCCTGAGTTTGAAGGAGCCCGTGGAACAAGGATTGTTCCTTCCGATCATTGGAGATGTGCGCGATCGGGATAAAATTCAGGGTATTTTCAAGGAATATCGCCCGGTTTATGTGTTTCATGCCGCAGCCTACAAGCATGTGCCCATCATGGAAATTTTTCCGGAGGAGGCTATTAAAGTAAATGTGGAAGGAACGCAAAACATGGCCGATTTGGCGGTGCAATACCACGTGGAAAAATTTGTGATGATCTCTACCGACAAAGTAGTGAATCCAAGCAATGTGATGGGTGCATCGAAGCGTATTGCGGAAATATATGCGCAATCACTTAATTTTCACGCCAACAACTATACCCAGTTTATCACCACCCGCTTTGGCAATGTGTTGGGCTCCAATGGTTCGGTGATTCCGGTCTTCCGTGCTCAAATAGAAAACCGGGAACCCATCACCCTCACCCATCCAGACGTGAGCCGGTACTTCATGACCATCCCGGAGGCCTGCCAATTAGTATTGGAAGCCGGCGCGATGGGAAAAGGCGGCGAAATATTTGTCTTTGATATGGGCGAACCCGTCCGCATTCTGGATTTGGCGCATAAAATGATTCAAATGGCGGGTTTAGTACCTGATAAAGACATCGAAATCAGGATCACTGGTCTGCGCCCCGGCGAAAAACTGACCGAAGAGTTGCTAGACGATAATGAAAACACCATCCCGACCCACCATCCCAAAATCAAAAAAGCGATGGTGCGCGTGTACAATTATTTGCAAGTAAAGCCCGACATCGACCTGTTGATACACAGTGCCAACGCAGGCAGTAGAGGCGCAGCGATTGTGCAGCAAATGAAAACCCTGGTGCCCGAATTTGCGAGTCAAAACTCGGAGTATTCCGCCTTAGACAAAGGCATGCCCGCCAATGATCCGGCATAAGTTGCTGATTTTATTTAATCCTTTATCCTCCCTACACGCATACTTTTTTCATCTAATCCATTGATTGAAATGACTTGGTCAGGTCAGCATTGGTTGTAAATACGTATTCAGTACATGTCGTCAGGTTTTTCTTTAAAACTATTTTATCTTGAAACAATCGGTAAAGTGATACCTAGCGATGTTTTTTCAGCCCGCCATGTAGTCTCCGTCAAAGGCATTTGTTTTATCGACAACAAGGTTGTTTTGCTCAAAAACGAACGGGACGAATGGGATTTGCCTGGTGGTAAGTTAAAAAGGAATGAGGACATTCAGGAATGTCTGCAAAGAGAGATCGAAGAAGAATTGAATATTGCGGTACAAGTAGATAAATTATTGGATGTTACGAAACTGACCATTATGAACACCATTGATGTGTTGGTAATGGTTTTTTTATGCTCCACCGATTGCAGCATGCAACAACTTAAAATCAGCGCGGAGAACTTTGGAGTGGATTGTTTTGATGCGGTTGAAGTGGATGCGTTAAAAATTGAAAGCGTTTATAAACAGATCATTCGCCGGGCTTTTTTGGAGCAGGAATTGCTTCAAAGTAGTGGTAGTTTGTAGCATTGTCTTTTTTACTGAAAACGCCATACTACTTGACATCGGGTTGTATGGTGTTTTTTTTGGGGGGGATTGAGCCAAATCTAAAAAAACAAGCCAAACCCAACAACATGACAGACCTACTAATCATAGGCGGCGGCATTATAGGCCTCTCCACCGCGTACAAATTCCAGCAACAAAACCCAAAGGCCACCGTGCTGGTGCTGGAAAAAGAGCCAACGCTCAGTCTGCACCAAACAGGGCGCAATTCCGGGGTGATCCACAGCGGGATATACTACAAACCCGGGTCCTTGAAGGCCTTGAATTGTGTGGCCGGGTATACGCAATTGCTGGATTTTGTGCGGGAGCACGGGGTGGCGCATGATGTGTGCGGCAAAATTATCGTTGCAACCAAAGCAACAGAGGCACAACGCTTGCCGGGTATCCTGGAAAGAGGCATTGCCAATGGGCTGACGGGATTACAAATGTTGAATGTCCAAGAAATCGAGGAAATTGAGCCCGCCGTTAAAGGCGTGCAGGGCATCTGGGTACCCCAAACCGGCAT
>Ga0247839_1000870_pt1 | contig 52946 bp, 38 predicted proteins | sample LaCruzMarch2015__6_FD_192405 | JGI IMG/M metagenome (GOLD analysis project Ga0247839, IMG submission 192405) | Freshwater microbial communities from meromictic Lake La Cruz, Castile-La Mancha, Spain - LaCruzMarch2015_16m | ecosystem: Environmental > Aquatic > Freshwater > Lake | place: Spain...
AACGAACCAGCGCCAATGATAGTATGCTTTTTGCATGCGAAAGTAGGTCACTGCCAAGCTATTTATTGAAGTCTCTGAAAAGTGACTCGAAAGCCCCCTCTATGAAAGTAGTGGGGGCTTTTGCTTGGGGCTAGAAGTGGGAGTGATGGCTGAGTAGGTGTAACTTTGTGATGACGAGACTTAATTATTTTTAAAAATTTAACCAATAACCAACTTTTCTAGAGCGCTACGGTTAACTATTTCTATTTGGCCCCTTCCTAAAGATACTGCACCTTTTTGCTCAAGTCGTTTTAATTGTCGACTAACAACCTCGCGCGCAGTACCAAGTTCATCGGCAATTTGTTGATGTGTTCGAGTGATATGTGTGGATTTTACATCTAATAATACTTTGGCTAATCGTGCATCTAAGTTATGGAAGGCAACTTCATCAAGCAGCACGATAAGATCACTAATAAGTGCTCCATAATTAGTCATTACAAATTTTCGAAAAACGGGGGAGTCAATCATAAGTTGGTGAAAAGCTACCGAAGGGATTAAGACATCACGTATAGGCTCTTCAACGATAGTAGAAGCTGGGTAGTCACTATTACCTAACAGGCATGTTGTTGTAATTACACAAGTTTCTCCAGCAGATACTCTGTAAAGCAATATTTCTCGGCCACCGGTAGACATTTTATATACACGCGATTGGCCTGCTAAACGCATAACGTAGGCTCCACAGGGTGTTCCTTCACGATATCCTATAGTGCCAATAGGCGCTTCTACAATACGAGCATATTTAGCTAATATAGTTCTTGCTGGTTCCTCCAAGTTGGCTAAGTCTGGAAACTGATCTAACCAAGTTAGGTTGCTCATTGTATTTTGCATTGAATCATCCTGAAAAAACTATTTAGTAATGATTGTAACGCTAAAAATTCATTACAAATTGTTATTTTTGTATAAGATTTCTTACTAATTCCAATCCAAATCCGACTCCAAATCCATTGGTGTCGGATAGTACAGCACCTAATCCATCTTTACGATTGGCTGAAGATAAATCGGTATGTAGCCAATCTATTTCGTTTTCAATAAATCTCCCTAAAAATCTTGCTGCGTGAATGTGATCAGCGCCACCTTCAAGTGTACATTGCTTAATGTCAGCAATATGGCTATCCAAATCACTTTCGTAATCGTCATCGTATGGAAAAACTACGATTCGCTCCCCAGAAGTATTGCCAGCATCTATGGCTTTGCAGGCGAGTTCTGGGCTATTACTTATAACACCACTCATGCGGTCACCTAACGCCGAAATCATACTGCCAGTTAGCGTGGCAAAATCCAAAATAACATCAGGCTTTTCGCGGCTTGCTAATGTTAATGTATCTGCCAACACCATGCGGCCCTCAGCATCGGTATGAACAATCTCAATAGACATGCCATTAAGTGCAGTGACTACATCATTTTGTTTGTAAGCGCGCGGTCCAATATGATTTTGTGCGATTGCTAACCAGCAATCAATCTTCACTTCGAGTTGCTGTTGTGTGGCAGCGAGTAAAATGCCTAACACTACAGCCGAGCCATTCATATCTTCATGCATTCCCTGCATATATTTGGCAGGCTTGATGTTATGTCCGCCAGTATCAAAACAAATACCTTTACCTACTAAAGCTATATGTTTCTTAACGACCTTTGGAGCGTAAGTAAGGTGCACAATGGCAGCATCTAGCGGATCGCTTCCTTGTCCAACTGCATAAAAGGCACCAGCCCCGAGTTTTTTAAGGGCAGGCATGTCAAACTCTTTATGAGTCCAATCATGAGTTTTTGCCAGATTTTGTAGTTCTTTACGGTAAATAGTTGGTGTTAATTCATTTGGGGGTGTAATTGTTAACCGACGACACAATGTATTTCCTTCTACACGCGCATTTACATAGTTGTAATCATGGTTTGCCTTATACCCATGTATGCAAATATTTTTTAATAACTTAAAATTACTGTCTTTTTTTCGAGAGGGTAATTTAGTTGCATTAACAGTAGCTACATAATATGCCGCGCAGGCATGTGCTTCCCGTGAGGATTCATCTCCAAATAAGCAGATTGCCAATTCGATAGGTTGTTCATCTAATAAAGGCTTTAGTGCTTTACGTAACATAGTATGGCGTTGAAAAACATTTAGCTTGCTACCCAAAACAACAAAGCTAGCCACGCCTCCATTGGGTAAATCTGTCACTAAAGGTGTTTTGTTAAGGTCTTTATATTCAGAGTGTGTTCGTTTTAATTTTGCGCGTAGAACTTCAATGAAAGCGAAATCATGTAGCTCTATATCAGGAAGAATAAATAGTATGTGTTTTTGTGAAGATAATGATTTTTCGGTACATATAGCAGCATATTGCTTTAATTTTAACGACATTTAAACCCCTTAAACTCTTATATATTATGTAATATAAACGTAGCAAATCATAGAAAATTAAAGCTTTTCTTGTACGTTTTAACTTGACCAAAAAGCCTAAAAAAGACACACTATTACCTGATTAAATAGATATTAAAGTTTTTTCCTTTTTACAGAACAATCTAATTCACGTTTAGTTGCGACCGCTATGCATAAATTATACGCGTAGCAACCATAACACGGAGAAATCTCACGCATGGCAATAAATCAAAACACTACTATTCAGGGTAAAAGTTTGACTGAAACGGACTTACAAGAAACTCAAGAATGGTTAGATGCTCTTACAGCAGTTATTGAAAACGAAGGTACAGAGCGCGCACATTTTTTACTTGAGGCGATGATTGATAAAGCTCGTCGTTCTGGTAGCAATTTGCCTTATAACGCAACTACAGCCTATGTCAATACTATCCCGACGCATCTACAGCAACGGCTCCCAGGTGACCCGGAAATAGAAAGGCGTATCCGAGCCTTAGTGCGCTGGAATGCCATAATGACTGTGTTACGCGCGAATGAAAAATCTCCTGGTGTTGGTGGGCATATAGCCAGTTTTCAATCGGCAGCTACTTTGTATGATACGGCTTTTAATTATTTTTTCCGTGCAGCAAATGAAAACTTTGGTGGTGATTGTGTTTATTTTCAAGGGCACTCTTCACCAGGTGTGTACGCACGTGCATTTTTAGAAGGCCGTATTACCGAAGAACAGTTGACTAATTTCCGCCAAGAAGTAGGCGGTAACGGTTTGCCTAGCTATCCGCATCCATGGTTGATGCCTGATTTTTGGCAGTTCCCAACAGTTTCAATGGGTTTAGGTCCTATTACGGGCATTTATCAGGCTCGTTTCCTTAAATATTTACATGACCGTGGTATTGCTGATACTAGTGACCGTAAAGTATGGGTGTTCTGTGGCGATGGCGAGATGGATGAACCCGAGTCATTAGGTGCAATTTCACTGGCTAGCCGTGAAAAGTTAGATAATTTGATATTTGTAGTTAACTGTAACTTGCAACGTTTAGACGGTCCTGTACGTGGTAACGGTAAAATAATTCAAGAGTTGGAATCTGATTTCCGTGGTTCTGGTTGGAACGTATTAAAGGTAATTTGGGGCTCTTATTGGGATCCATTATTAGCAATGGATAAAGATGGATTGCTCAAAAAACGTATGGAAGAATGCGTGGATGGCGAATACCAGAACTTTAAACAAAAAGGTGGTGCGTATACACGCGAACATTTCTTTGGCAAATATCCTGAGTTAAAGGAGATGGTTGCAGCCATGAGTGATGCCGATATTTGGCGATTAAACCGTGGTGGTCACGACCCGCACAAAGTTTATGCAGCCTATCATTCAGCCGTGAACCACAAAGGTCAGCCAACAGTTATTTTAGCCAAAACTGTTAAAGGCTATGGTATGGGTGAGGCTGGTGAAGCGCAAAATACTACGCATCAACAAAAGAGTATGGATTTTACTTCGTTGAAAGCATTTAGAGATCGTTTTGATTTACCGATTACAGATGAGCAAGTGGAAAGTTTGTCTTTCTACAAGCCAGCAGCTGATTCACCAGAAATGCAATACATGTCAGAACGTCGTGTAGCAATGGGTGGTTCTGTACCTGCACGCCGCCGTAAAGGTAACGAGTTGGTTGTGCCAGAATTATCTGCGTTTGAGAACATGCTGGTTTCAACGGGTGAACGTGAAATTTCTACCACTATGGCATTTGTGCGCATTTTATCAACATTGGTACGAGATAAACAATTAGGTAAATTTATTGTTCCGATTGTTCCAGATGAAGCGCGTACTTTTGGTATGGAAGGTATGTTCCGTCAGCTTGGTATATACGCTAGCCAAGGTCAGTTGTATGAGCCTATGGATTCTGATCAAGTGATGTATTACAAAGAATCTAAAGATGGTCAGATTTTAGAGGAAGGCATTAACGAAGCGGGTTCATTCTCTAGCTGGATTGCTGCAGCAACGTCCTACAGTGTTACTGGCGTGCAGATGATACCGTTCTATATTTTTTATTCTATGTTTGGCTTCCAACGTATTGGCGATTTAGCTTGGGCAGCTGGTGACTCACGTGCACGTGGCTTTTTGCTTGGTGCTACGGCTGGCCGTACCACATTAAACGGTGAAGGCTTGCAACATGAAGATGGTCATAGCCATTTAATGTCTGCAACGATTCCGAATTGTTTATCTTACGATCCAACTTTTGCTTATGAATTAGCTGTGATTATTCAAGAAGGCTTGCGTCGTATGGTGCAAAATCAGGAAGATGTGTACTACTACATCACTTTAATGAATGAAAACTACACACACCCTGAAATGCCAAAAGGTGCTGAGGCGGGTATTCTTAAAGGTATTTACAATTTTAGTAAATCAAAAGCTAAAGGTGAAAAAGTTCAACTCATGGGTTCTGGCGTGATTTTACGTGAAGTGATTGCCGCATCAGAGATGCTCGAAAAGGAATGGAATGTTTCTGCGGATGTTTGGAGTGTCACTAGCTTTAATGAATTACGTCGTGATGGATTAGATGCTGAGCGCTGGAATATGCTTAACCCAGAAAAACCACAAAGATTAAGCTACGTGGCGGAAGTGATGAAAGGTGCTCAAGGTCCAACAATTGCATCAACAGACTATATGAAATCTTTTGCAGAGCAAATTGCAGGGTTTGTGCCAGGTAAGTTTGTAGCATTAGGCACTGATGGTTATGGGCGTTCAGATAGCCGAGAGGCGCTACGAAGCTTCTTTGAAGTAGATAGATATTATGTTGTAGTTGCTACGCTTAAAGCGCTCTCTGACGAAGGTAAATTACCTGCAAGCAAAGTGAGTGAAGCAATTAAAAAATACAAGTTAGATGCTAACAAGCCTAACCCAACGACAGTTTAAGGACACGCAGACATGGCAATTCAAGACATACTTGTCCCCGATATCGGCAATTTTGATAGTGTTGATGTTATTGAAGTATTAATTAAAGCTGGCGATACAGTCGCTAAAGAAGACTCGCTGATTACAGTAGAATCTGACAAAGCTTCAATGGATATTCCTTCACCATTCGGGGGAGTAGTAAAAGAAGTCAAAATGAAAGTGGGCGATAAAGTTGCTCAGGGCAGTTTGATTATTACGATGGATATTAACGAAGCCACAAATGCACCAGTAACAGTTCCGCTAACTTCAGCAGTTGCAGAAACCCCGGTCGTGGCTACAGTAGCAATTCCAGAGCCTTCTCGCCCTGCACCTGAGCCACCTAAAACAATAGCGCCAGTACAACAGCCAGCGCCAGTGGGTGCAAGCGCGGTAATGGATTCAGGTAAACTTTCACACGCCAGTCCCTCGGTACGTAAATTTGCCCGTGAGTTAGGTGTTAATTTGGCATTTGTAAGAGGCACCGCAACCAAAAACCGCATTTTACAAGCCGATGTTAAGGCTTATGTTAAAAGTGAGTTAGCAAAGCCTCGTACAGAGAATATGGGCGCAGGATTAGGTAGCCTAGCAACGCTAGCGATGCCTGTGATTGATTTTAGTAAATTTGGTGAGATTGAAACCAAGCCACTATCCCGTATTAAAAAACTCTCAGGTGCCAATTTACATCGCAACTGGGTCACTGCGCCACATGTCACGCAGTTTGATGAGGCGGATATTACCGATTTGGAAGACTTTAGAAAATCTATGCAAGCCGATGCTGAAAAGCGTGGCGTAAAACTTACCATGTTGGCCTTCTTAATTAAGGCCTCTGTGAATGCGCTAAAAACTTATCCAAATTTTAATGCTTCACTTTCTCCAGATGGCGATAGTTTGATTATGAAAAACTATTACAACATCGGATTTGCTTGTGATACGCCAGATGGCCTAGTGGTGCCAGTAGTAAAAGATGTGCAACAAAAAGATGTATTAGATATTGCACGTGATTTGGCGGATTTATCTACTAAGGCGCGTGAGCGTAAGTTAAAGGTAGAAGAGATGCAAGGTGGCTGCTTTACAATCTCTAGTCTAGGTGGCATAGGCGGAACCATGTTTACGCCAATTATCAATTGTCCTGAAGTGGCGATTTTAGGTGTTTCACGTTCTAGTATGCAACCCGTCTATGATGCTAAAACCAAATCTTTTGAACCGCGATTGATTCTGCCAATGTCATTATCCTACGATCATCGAGTGGTCGATGGCGCTGACGGAGCGCGCTTTACCAGTCATATGCGAATGATGCTGAGTGATGTTAGAAGGTTGTTGTTGTAATCATTTTTTTCTAAAAAGATAGACTATTTTATTGCAGCTTATAGTTTATTTTTTAGTTGATAAACTCAACTGATACTTCACGACTGTCTGATTGACCTGAATCATCCACCGCACGTAAAATATAATGACCAGTTTTTTGTGGGGACCATGCTATACCTGCGCCAGCTTCACTTTTTGCGATAAATTCATTATCAGCAAACCAATAAATAGCGCTTTGGCTACTGCGGCTAGCTTTAAGAACGATGGTTTCAGGTTTGTTGAGTCGAATCGTGTAGGTTACGCCTCTAAGTGGTGAAGTAATTTGGGGTTTATCATCTAATATTTGATGGTTTGTATTACTGCAATCTGCAGGTAGTTTGGGAGGAACGCGGCGTGGCATCCCAGCCTCATGGAATAAACGCAGCATGTCTGAATTCCAGAACTCGATGATTTCCTCTCTGGTATTTTCTCCTGCATCGCAGGCTACTTGGTTAGTTGTTTTGTCAAAATAAACAGGTCTGTGCAGGGTGCTGATTTTAATGGGAGACTTTCCTGGGATAAACCAAGTCTCACTGAGGTTTTTACAGTATTGGTTGGGTAAGTCGCCACTTGCAGTACAAACTTTTACTTTAGTAAGTGTGCGTGGCGGCATGGCCTCAATTTCAGTTTTAGGGTTTAATAAACGCTGATGACGTAAGCTATCTAAAATTTGAAAGAATAAAGGCGCAGCGGTTTTGATTCCGACAAATGAAAGGTTTGGTTTGCCATCGAAATTACCTATCCAAACCGCCAATACATTATTACCACTTACGCCTACCGTCCACGCATCGTGAAAGCCCCAAGAAGTGCCTGTTTTCCAAGCGGTTTTGTATAGGTCTGGCGCACCTGTGTCTGGGCGAGGATTTTTCCGCAACATATCTAAGGTGATATAGGCAGACTCTTCACTTAATATTGGAAAAGTTGCTGTATTGCCTCTTGTAAGGGTATAAGGTGCAAAGCGACCGCGGTTGGCGAGCATGGCATATAAGCTTACCAGTTCTTCCATCGTTAATTCGCCTCCACCAAGCGCCAATGCTAGGCCGTAGTGAGATTCACTTTTTAAATTACGCACCCCTGCATTTTTTAGAAAGTCGTATAAACTGGGTTGTGATAGTTTCGATGATAAGCTCACAGCAGGCACGTTCCGTGAGCGAATGAGCGCATCACTGGCGGTGATTGGGCCAATAAACCGCCCATCAAAATTCTCTGGGCTGTAGGGACCGAAGTTCGTGGGGGCATCTTTTAATATGCTGGCAGGATGAATCAAACTTTGATCGATTGCTAAGCCGAAAATGAAAGGTTTTAAGGTGGAACCTGGTGAGCGCTTAGCAGCAGTGCCATTTACTTGTCCATCAATCTCAGTCTTAAAGTAATCTGCAGAACCTACCATTGCTTTAACTTGCATAGTTTTTGCATCATACAAAATAGCGCTGACATTATTGATACCTAAGTTCTGATTGGTTTTAATATAACTAGCAACCATTCGCTCTAAGGTGGCTTGTGCGGAGATACTTAAGCCAGTGTGAATAATAGCTTGGTTGCGATATTCTGCTAGTAATGTATCAGTAAAGTGTGGCGCTAAAAAGGGTAGGTTTTGACGACTTAATTGCTTAGCATCTTTTAATGACTTTCTAGGCAAGCTCATGTCTGACGTATATTTTTCATCAGATGGATGTGTTACTAGCCAGTCTTGCCACAAACGATTTCTAGCTTCATTTAACTGAGTATTCTTGTTGCTAATACTTAGGCGTTTGTTTGGGTTCTGTGGAATCACCGCTAGCGTCATAGCTTCAGGTAAGTTCAATCTGCTAGCGGGTTTGTTAAAGTAAAACAGGCTTGCAGTCGCGATGCCTTTGATGTTGCCACCATATGGCGCAATATTTAAATAAGCTTCTAAGATGTCATGCTTAGAGTACAGGCATTCAAGCCAAAGTGCTGCAAATATCTGCTTAATTTTACCGTTAATGTTACGTGAGTCTATACCATACAATCCACGTGCCAACTGCATGGTAATGGTTGATGCGCCTTGGCGTCCACTTCCTGTATAAGTACGTACTATGCCTCTTATCAAAGCCACAGGATTAACACCAAAATGCCAATCAAAATAACGGTCTTCGTATAATTTAACTGCTTCGGTCGCGTTTTGGCTTATTTCTTTAAGTGGCACCCAAAGTTGATATTGTGCATCGGTTGCTAGCGTGAGCCTTAATAATGTTCCATCAGCAGCATAAATGGCAGTGGAGTGGGGAATTAGGCTGGAAAGTGTAGGTTTAGGGCTCAGGCGAAGTACAGTAAGTACTAAACCTAAGAGTGCAACGATGAGTAACAATCTATTGATGAAGCCAAACCTTTGCTTGAATGCTAACAAAAACTCTACGAATCGCCGTTTTGTAATTTCACTCAATTGATATCTACTGTTAATTTAAACGATTATTTTGTACGCTTTACAACAAGGCTAGATGGCAATGAACGCGCTTGTAACAAGCGGTTGTACATTGATTCTGCATAGGCTGGAGGCACTACAAATTGACCGCTATTTGTTGCTTTAATTTTGTAGGTAAACTCAGTAATGTTCTTGGTTACCGCACCGTAGAACACTATACGATCTTCACGAATATCCGCATAGCTTGGCTGCCATCCGCCGCCAATACCTAGAGGGCTACTCCAGTCTGCTGCTTCCGGCATATTACCTTCACTGAATTCGCTTTCTTGGCTAATTGCAGTGTCAGTTTTGCTTGCCGCAGCTTGCAATACTGGTTCAAAGCCGCCTGGCAAAAGGTCTACAATGGCTACATCATCCACATTGCCATCATTAATAGAGCGAATCTTGATATGGACTGTAATTTCATCACCCATGGTGATTGACTTTAGCGTAGCGCCTTTATCATCCGTATATTCACGAATGATTTCCATACCTTGTTTTAATGCGGTTGTTGGCGGTTTAACATCAAAGCCAGATTCTGTTATTGCGAAGAATAATGGCAAACCGCTTGGTCCTTTCAGTTTTAAACGCGCGGTATCCGGTGAGAAGCTTACTATTGGCGCAAGATTTTCTGGTAATTTGAGTTCGGTGACTTTGCCTTGATTGTCTATCGCGCTAATGCGCATTTGACCAGCCACTTTTGTGCCCGCTACGCTGGCATAAGCATCAAAACCAAGTAAGGCAAATGAAGATGACAATGTGTTGAAACGCCCTTGAGAGATTGGTTGCATGATGTTATTCAATGAGTCACTTGAAATCTCTTTCACCATTTCAGGGAAGTGACGTGAAACTAAGTAAAGTGTTTGCGCGTTTCGCACCACATCATCGTAATAATGGCCGTAAATAGCTTTTTGGATACTAGCATTTAACAGTTTAATTGGCTTGGCCATTAAGTCGTTCGCCATTGCATGCTGTTGCAATAGTTGATAGCTTGCAGCTAGGTAAGCAGCAATTAAATCCGAACGCCACGTTTTAAAGCTACTATCGGTTAATGTTTTAGCATCCAGCGTACCACGCAAGCTTGCTAACAATGGAGTGGTGACTGTGCCTTCGCGGGTGAGCAGGTAAGTTGCATAAGCACGAACGCGCACCTCATCTAAGTTTTTCGCTGGACTTGCTGCTAATTTCTGCAGATACTCTAAGCCTTTTCTTAGCATGTCAGCAGGTACTTCATCGCCAACATTCGCATGGTCACGTGCTTCCAACATCATGTGAATCGCGTAAACACTGGCAAACTCGTCAGAACTGATGCTGGCATCCCACAAACCAAAGCCACCTTCTGCATTTTGGCGTGTGCGTAATACGCTTATGGCATTCTCAAAATTACCTTTTTTGGAGCTAATGCTGGCCAATAATTCAGGGCGTTTTTTAAGCACGATGATAGGTAACACTTGACTAACTAATTGCTCAGTACAGCTATGCTCATAGTTAGCCAAATACTCAAGCAAACCTCCAGAAGCCACTAATGGCAATGGTGATACGCTGGCTTGTAGCTTGCGATATTCTGCAAACATCGTGCGCTTCACGCTAACTTGTCTATCGTCTTTAAAGCTACCTGTTTGCATAACCGTCATGTGTGGCGATGATGGACGCACGCTGATTTCAGTCCCCAATTTTGCCGAGTTAACACCAATGCTAGCGGTAAACTCCAGTCTTGCAGAGCCTAGTTTAACCACTGCGCCTTCTTTTACTTTCAGCTTATAAAGACCAGTGCCTTCACGCATTTCACCGATTTTTAATACCTGTTTGGGGCTGCCAACTAATTCAAAAGCAGGTGATGCAACAAGATTTAGCGTGACCACGGCATCTTTGCCTGAACCTTTTACGTTGTTCGATACACCAACACTCACATCGAACGTATCGCCCGGAGTAGCTGTGAGTGGTGCGTTAGGTGATAACACGAAGTCACCTCGCACCAAGGCATCTCCTGTGGTAATGCCAATGCTTGCATCATTTACCATTACAGCTATTAAGCGCATTTTGCCGTTAAATGTCTCTGGTACGGTATAGCTAAACTCTTTACTAGCAGTGACATCCACAATGCCTGACCAATAAACGGCAGGCTTGTCGGTTTTGCGTTTGAATGGATTTAAGTGTTTACCTAAAGCACCATCCGCATCACCGCCAGGTGCCGTCGCTGCCATGATTTTTTTGAATTCAGGTAAGATTAAATCTAATATCTGAGTGGTTGAAACTTCCAATTGTCGTTTCTGGAAGAAGAAACCAAGCGCATCTGGGTTTTGGTATCTCGCAACTTGCAAGATGCCTTCATCCACAGCAAACACCACGGCACGGCCAGGTTTAGTGGCATCCAACTTCATTTTAAGCACTTGACCTGGCTTAATAAGTGCCGGGTTGCTGAGTTTGAGCGTATTAGTTCGTTGCGCTAAGCTTGTTACAAACGGTACTGTGCCATATGAAAGCGGGCTCGTGAATATTTCATCTGAGCTTGGGTCACGCACAAACTGTACGCTCACATATCCGTTACCTTCAAAGTCTGAAGGTAATTTAATTTTTTGCACAGAGGTTTGTGAATCGGCTTTAAACCATTGTTGCGCATAGACTTTATCACGTTCAATCGTAATAAGCCCAGCACCCACGTAAGGCGCGCGTATGCTTACGCTAATTTCTTGGCCTGCTACATAGTCTTTTTTATCTAGCACCAACTGCAATTCGGCATTACGTTCTAATGAGCGGCTTACATTGCCCAAGCCTGCCACACTGAATTCCACGCGATTAAGTTCTAAGCCTTCATTATTTTTAAGCACATAAGCAAAGTCGCCTGGTGTTTCGGTGGTAAGCGACAGACTGTTGCCAGTCGCTTTGATGCTGTAAGGCATTTCTTTGATGAGCGCTTCTTTTTTGCGTGATTCGTATTTGAATACGCCGCTGCCTTGCTTAGTCAATACTGAAACGTATTTACGCTCAATGAGATTCAAGCTTAGGCTTTCGGCAGTCACTTTTTGCAAAGTTGAGTTTACCGCAATCAGGTTAACACTTCGCTTACTTGCTTTGCTCACATAATTCAAATCACCATCAGCTTTAAAGCCAATTAAATATGGTTGTTCTGAAATCAGTGTTGCGACTTCTGCAGAAACACTGCGCCCACCCCCAGCTTCATAGGCTTGTGCAACAATATTCAGTCTATAAGTAGCTTTTGTGAATTTTTCTAAACCTAAAGAAAATTCAGCCACACCTTGCGCGCTACTTGTTGCATCGCTTAATTTTTCGCTATAGCCTTCTTTAGCCCGTAATGGGTCGTAAAATGCAAAGTCTTTATATTGGCTGAATACTGGGTAAGCAGGGCTTAGCGTCATGATGGCTGTTACGCGTCTGTTTTCAGCGGGTGTGCCAAACAGGTTTTGTACATTGATGTTGGCTTTTAAGTCTTTAGGGTTCAGCCAGCCATCTGTATTTTCTGGGAATAACGTTGTATCTTTGGCAAATAAAGCTTTTACCTTCATGCGGTCAGGCTGAAATTCCTGTACTTTTACCGTAACAGAGCCTAATTGCTGATATGCATTACCGTCTTTAACCGAGTAAAGGTTAATGTTGTAAGCGCCAGTAGGTGAGGTTTCTAAGGTTTTGTATTCCAACTCGTTAAAGCCGCCTGCACCTAATTTAACCATTTGGGTTTTTACTACTAAGCCACGTGAATCCAACACCTCAGCTTGAAGTGGCAAGCCATCCAACGCTTTAGTCCAAGTTGCATTTTTTACTATCATGCCGATATGCATGGTGTCGCCCGGTCGATAAATGCCACGGTCAGAGAACAGATAAGCATTTAGGCTGTCTGTGCTGACGGCATTGGCAATGCCACCTACATCGAAACGTGAGTAATCTAAATTTCTATCATAACGATTGATAGGTAGGAAGCTTAAATCACCAGCTTTTTTTACGATATATAAAATCGGGGAGCGTTCACGTTGCAAGCCATCAAGCTTGGTAAAGTTTACACGACCATTTACATCAGTAGTTTGGCTAAAAATGGCTTGGCCATTCTTGGCAATAACTTCAACAGTCGCGCCAGTTACAGGCAAACCAGTGTGAATAGATTGCACGTAAACCACTTGGCTACCATCGAGTTCTTTTTTCGCAATTAAACCCAAATCAGTCACAAGAATCAGGCGTTTATCAACAAATGATTCTGGATTTTGTGTTTCTGCTGGGTTGTAATTAGAGCCGTCATCGGTTGATTCTCTGCCATCAGCTATGGCTTCTTTTTGCGGCTTGTAGCCACGAACAGTAAGTAGAAAAACGCCACGCTTGTTCTGGCTATTATCTAAGCCTTCGCTTTTACTTAGGTATTCACTCAAATCCAGCGCTTCGTAATGCGCTTTTCCAGCTTCTAGATTCAGCGGGATATTTTTCTCAAAACGCTCGCTCAAATTGTCACCATCAATATAGTAATTGAAGGATGGGTCACTAAAACTACTGTTCGTTTGCGTAATTAGATGTTGTAATTGGCCAGGCAGAATTCGGCCAATCTCCATTTTTACACCAGGTAAATCGCGTGCCAATATAGCTACTTTTCTCTCTCCACTTAAGGCTAGTAAAGAGCCCTGACTAAGAATTTTTACCTCAGCTGGAAAAGGTGGAATTTGCAATAAGCGCTGATTAGTTGTGCCCAATTGATAGCCACCGAAAGACTTTAGACCTTTGTCGATTTGCACATAAATATAGCTGCCAACATCCGCTTTATATTTAAATGAATGTGATTCAAGATTTTCGCGCTCAGCAGGAATTGCATCTAGCGCAAGCGGCTTGCCCGCAGCAAGCACAGCTGCACTAATGTCTCTTACATTAGACCATGTATGTGGGTATTTTAATTCTTCAGGTGTGCTGACCAATTTATTTCGTGGTAATACCCAAGCTTTAATATGGCTCGCCATTTCTCTTTCATTTACCGTAGCAGAGGCATTGAGTAATAAAATTTGCTCTGGCTCATTCTGGTCATTTGAAACAACAATCGGGCTGACTTCGTTAATCAACAAACTATATAAACCTGGCACATTGATGCTTTGTGTCAACCCAGTTTCAAAAGGCTTACCGCCAGTTGCAGCTTTTAAAACTTCGTCTATCGCCACTTCTAATACGCTGTCATCTTTAGGAATAGCCAATGGTGCAGAGTGAACATAAGCATTGAGTTTTAATTTGTCATAAGTTACGACGAATGGAATAGTATCTGAGCTAAAATTGAGCAAACTAGTTTTGTTACTACGCATTTTTAGCGTGATGCTTTTTTCTAGCTTTACCGCATCCACAGGGTGGGTAAAGTTGAGATTCACTACCACTTTTTTCATTGCGGCGTTGATTGGGTCTTGGTAAAACTCGCTGTTAGTGATGCCAGCAATAAATAAAGGCGACGTAAAATCTACATCCCATGTATCTAACAATGTTTTGGGTGCAAATGCCTTCACATTCATGCTCACTCTATATTCCGTGCCCACTGGCCAGTCATATTTTGGCTGAAATGATAATGTATTCTCGGTTTTCCATTTCCATTCTCCTTCAACTTTAGGTGTAATGGTAATCCCCGAGGTGCTTGTTTTTCCTACTTGTTCTATTGGTGCTACAGAACTATCAAAGTTAATGGTCAGTGGGTTAGGAGGTAATTTATCCTCAATTTGTGTTCTTGTTGGTGCCGTGACGGTCACTTTAACTGTGATTGGTTGAGGTCTAGCTTGATACCATGTCCAAACTTGCAACCCACCCATGATTAATGCCAGCAGCAAAGCAATTACACCTAAACTGATGATGGGTTTTTGATTGATAGTAGTTCGAATTTCGTTTAGCTTGCCGCCGCACCGTTTCATCCATGATGGCGCTTGATAACTTATTGAGCCAAAGAAGAGTTCCAGAACAGTGCTGATTAGTCGCCATATTTGAGCAAAGCTCATTAGAATAAGATTTAAACTGGCACGGATGAATGGCATAAAAAACCTTTATTGGAAGACATGCTCGTAATAGACGTAATTTTTTTATGGATAAATCATACTACTGATTAAGTATTTTTGAGGGTCTAAAACTGGTGTTTGGTGATAAAATTACAGCAAATAACGAAAGTATTTGCAAAGGGTTGACATGAGTAATTTAATAGAAGTTTTGGTGCCAGATATCGGTAACTTTGATAGCGTTGATGTAATTGAGATTTTAGTGAAAGTTGGTGATGTGATTGCCAAGGAAGATTCTCTGATTACTGTTGAATCTGATAAAGCTTCAATGGATATTCCATCATCAATTGCAGGTACGGTAAAAGAGCTTAAAGTAAAAGTTGGCGATAAAGTCGCTAAAGATAGTTTGATTTTGATGGTTGAGGTAGCCTCTGCAGATGCGCCAGCTAAACAAGAAGTGGTTGCTGAAACTGTTGCTGTTGAGGTGAATTCTGTGGTTGCGCCTGTGGCAGTGACCGCTAATGTGGGCGATGCCGATTTGCATGCTGAAGTAGTGGTTCTGGGTTCTGGCCCTGGGGGCTATACCGCAGCATTTCGCGCAGCAGATTTAGGCAAAAAAGTAGTACTAATTGAGCGCTATTCAACGCTTGGAGGCGTTTGTCTTAACGTTGGCTGCATCCCTTCAAAAGCATTACTACATACTGCTAAAGTGATTACAGAGGCAGAAGAAACCGCGCACCACGGGGTGACTTTTGGTGCGCCACAAGTAGATTTAGAGCAATTACGCAATTGGAAAGCCAATGATGTAGTTGGTAAACTCACAGGCGGTTTAGCGGCGATGGCTAAACAGCGCAACGTTACAGTGGTTCAAGGCGTAGGTAAATTTTCCAACCCTAATCAAATTGCTGTGACAACCGCAGAAGGAAAAGAGACAACGATTTCATTTGAGAATGCAATTATTGCAGCCGGTTCACAAGCCACTAAATTCCCAGGTGTTGCACCAGATGAACGTATCATGGATTCTACAGGCGCTTTAGCATTGGCTGATGTACCTAAGCGCATGCTAATCATTGGGGGTGGTATTATTGGTTTGGAAATGGGTACGGTTTATGATGCGCTAGGTTCTAAAGTCAGCGTGGTTGAATTTACTGATGGCCTCATTCAAGGTTGTGACCGCGACTTGGTGCGCCCATTGCAAAAGCGTATGGAAAAACGCTTTGAAAGCATAATGCTCAACACCAAAGTGGCCAGTATGGAGCCTAAAAAGGACGGCATTCATGTTAATTTCGAAGGTGTGAACGGCAATGAAGACGCACCTAAAGGTGTTCAGGTATATGACCGCGTGTTAGTGTCTATTGGAAGAAAGCCAAATGGTAAAAACATTGGTGCTGATAATGCTGGTGTGGCGGTAGACGACTACGGCTTTATCGCGGTAGATAAGCAAATGCGCACCAATGTGCCACACATTTTTGCAATTGGCGATATTGTTGGCCAGCCAATGCTCGCGCATAAAGCGACGCATGAAGCTAAAGTGGCTGCAGAAGTGATTGCTGGTGAAAAAGTAGAATTCGTTGCCTCAGTCATTCCATCCGTAGCTTACACAGACCCTGAAGTGGCTTGGGTTGGTGTGACAGAAATAGAAGCTAAAGCCAAAGGCATTGAGATTGAAAAAGCCTCATTCCCATGGACCGCTAGTGGGCGCGCGCTTTCAGTCGGGCGAACAGAAGGCTCGACTAAACTGATATTTGATAAAAATACGCACCGTATTATTGGCGCGGGTATCGTTGGTGTAAATGCAGGTGAGTTGATTGCTGAAACCGTTTTAGCCATTGAAATGGGCGCCGATGCACATGATTTGGGCTTAACAATTCACCCACACCCAACGTTATCAGAAACAGTGTGCTTCGCTGCTGAGGTGAAAGAGGGCACCATTACTGATCTCTACATTAAAAAAAGATAATGTAAATTAATGCCTAATACTAATTTTCTTGTAAAACTAGCGCAGATATTACCTGCGGACAGATTTTACACAGACCCTGTCGATTGTTATGCTTATGCTTATGATAATTCACGTATTTTTCACACGCCAATTGCAGTAGTTTTTCCGCTGAACGTCGAAGAAGTGCAGGCTGTTATTGAGTTATGCAATATGCATAAAGTACCAGTTGTGCCACGCGGGCGTGGTACAGGAACGACAGGCGGTAGTGTGCCTGAGGCTGGTGGTGTTGTGTTGTCGCTTGAACGCATGAACAAAATCATCAGTGTTGACCCAGATAACCGTATGGCAATTATTGAGCCGGGTGTGTTGAATCAAGAGTTGCAAGATGCGATTAAGGGGGTAGGTTTCTTTTGGCCACCGGACCCATCTAGCGCGGCTTATTGTAGCATTGGCGGAAATCTCGCAACTTGTGCTGCAGGGCCACATGCTGTGAAATATGGTGTGGCGCGTGACCATGTGCTAGGACTCAAAGCGGTAACAGGTAGTGGCGATATTATAAAAACAGGCTGCTATACCAGCAAGGGTGTGGTGGGCTATGATTTAACGAGATTGCTAGTGGGTTCTGAAGGTACGTTGGCAGTGATAGTAGAAGCTACGCTTAAACTCACGCCTTTACCTAAACACACCGGCGGCATTACTGCGGAATTTATAGATACATTTAGTTGTGCAAAAGCAATCGCGGCGATTATGGCCCAACCTTATACACCCAGTGCATTAGAGTTTTTGGATAACGGGGCATTAAATCTAATTCGAGGACGCCATAAAAATTTACTACCAGAAAATGCTAAAGCGTATTTGATGATAGAAGTAGATGGTGCGCAGCAAGAGATAATTGAGGCAACCGAAGCAATTTTATTGGCCTGCCAAGTAGATGGATTAATCGAAGCAAAACCAGCTGAAGATACCAAAGCATTATGGGCTGCTCGTAAGGCGTTATCACCTTTACTAAAGGATATTGCGCCTAAGAAAATTAATGAAGATATTGCTGTGCCTGTTTCTCATTTACCTGAATTGTTAACTGGTTTAGAAAAACTGGCTTCACAATACAAGATTTCAAATGTTAATTTTGGACATGCAGGCAATGGTAATATTCACGTAAATTTATTGGTAAATCCTGATAATGCAGATGAAATGAAGCGCGCTTATGCTTGTTTGGATGAGGTGTTTAGTTTAGTCTTATCGCTTCAAGGGACTCTATCTGGGGAGCATGGCGTGGGAATCGCTAAGCGTGCATTTGTGCCACGTGAGATTGATGAGACGACAATCAATTTGATGAAAGCGCTAAAGCTGACCTTTGACACAAATAATATTTTGAATCCTGGTAAATTATTTCCCTAAATGACCTTATTTTGCACGCGTTAGCTTTGCATAATAGATAGTGCATCCATAAAACACCGTAGTAAGTACAACTTCAATAAGTGCAAGTTTAGCTGAAAGACCAACATCAGCCCACGCACGTACTGCACCTTCCATAAAATAAAACAAAATAAACATACTAGCCCATTGGTAGGTATAACGTTTGCCGTTCAAAATACCAAATAAAGGCAATAGTAGCGGCACTACTTTAAGAATGAGCAAAGAGCCACTAGGCCTTAATGGAGCCAGAACCGTTTCCCAAGCTAAACATAATAATATAAGTGCTATCAGGCTAGCACTTGCACCCAATCTAAGTTTATCAATCATGCTTTGGCAGTCTTGGACATTGCAACTAAGGCCATTCTGGCAGATTGAGCATCGTGAATGGGTTGGTCAAAATTGAAACGTAGGATTTGTGTTCCACTATCTTTTATACCAACTTTAACATCGAACCCACCACTATCAATGCCAAGCATTTCAGCATGTGTAGCGTTTATATTGTGAAAGTGTTTGCTGTAGGTAATCATGCTATGCGTATGGTCGGCATTCATATGTTCTATGATGCCTGTTTCTTGACTGGCAAGTTCTGATTCCGATGATTGCTTATCTGCTGAAATAGAATCTCCAGAAATCCAGCCCATCTTACCAAAGCCAGCAATATAACGTGCTTGCGCAATTTCAATACGGTAAAAATTAAAGTCATGCATATCAAAATAAGTAGCAGCTTGAGGTAAGTAGCGCAAATAGCGAGCACGTAAATTGACATCAGTTTTATCAATTTTTAAGGCATGGCCAATTAACGTTAATCGAGCGTTTGCTTGGAGGTCGTCATCGCCAGCAAAAACGAGCAGCGATACTTTGGAATTGGCAATGATATTGTGAGTGTGTTCAGCAATCGTGCTAACCAAAATAATAGGTTGACTACCGCTATCCAACACAAAGGGCGCGACTGATCCAAATGGGTAGCCAGGGAATTTTACTGAAAGCGTTGAAAGCATACCTGAACGCGTCGTACGTAAAAACTGGAGAGCTTCTTTTGCTAAATTCATGTTGTTAAATTCATTGTATTCTCAAGTAGAAAGTTTGAGTGCAATCTGGCCTAAGCGCTTTCCTAGCGCTAAACACAATTTATGCTCATCTGTAGTGATTGGCTTGTCGTCGCTAGCGCCGCCAATATGACTTGCACCATAAGGTGTGCCGCCTGATTGTGTGCTGGATAACTCAGGTTCAGAATAGGGCAAACCGACAATGACCATGCCGTGATGTATCAAAGGTAGCATCATTGTTAGTAATGTGGATTCATTGCCGCCATGCAGTGAGCCAGTGCTGGTAAATACGGCGGCAGGTTTACCAATAAGCGCACCTTTAAGCCAAATCGCTACGGTGCTGTCTAAAAAGTATTTCATCGGTGCTGCCATATTGCCAAAGCGGGTAGGGCTGCCAAGTGCTAAGCCAATGCATTCTTCCAAGTCGGCTAATTCAACATAAGGGTCACCGCTGTTAGGAATGACTGGCTCGGTTGCTTCACAATTAGTAGAAACTTTAGGTACGGTGCGAATGCGTGCTTTAACGCCATTCACACTTTCGATACCCCTAGCAATCAATTGCGCCATTTCTCGAACAGCGCCGCCTTGTGAATAATAGAGGACTAGAATTTCAGGCATGTTAAACCCGCTTTGCTAACTCAGCTGCTTTGCCAACATAACTTGCGGGGGTCATTTCAAATAGTGCTTGTTTTGCATCTGAAGGGATATTCAAACCGCTAATGAAGTGATGCAATGAAGCCTTGTTAATACCACCTTTGCCGCGAGTGAGTTCTTTTAGCGTGTCATAAGGGTTTTCGTAGCCATAACGGCGCATTACCGTTTGAATTGGTTCTGCAAGCACTTCCCAACTGTTGTCTAAATCTAAAGCCAGTTTTTCTGGGTTGATTTCTAGTTTATTCAAACCGCGTAAGCATGAATCATAACCTAACAACGTATAACCAAACGCAACGCCCATATTACGTAACACTGTAGAATCGGTAAGGTCGCGCTGCCATCGAGAGATTGGTAGTTTTTCCGCCATATGGCGCAATACTGCGTTAGCTAAGCCTAAATTACCTTCTGAGTTTTCGAAGTCAATCGGGTTTACTTTATGCGGCATGGTAGATGAACCAACTTCTCCATCTTTAAGTTTTTGTTTAAAGTATCCAACTGAAATATAACCCCATATATCACGGTTAAGATCAATTAAAATCGTATTGATACGGCTTAAACAGTCGTACAACTCAGCCATGTAATCATGTGGCTCAATTTGAATGGTCATTGGGTTGTAAGTTAAATCTAATGACTCAACAAATTTCTTAGCAAAACTTTCCCAATCAAATGTTGGGTAGGCAGATAGATGTGCGTTAAAGTTACCAACAGCGCCGTTGATTTTGCCTAAAATTTCACTGGATTGAAGTTGTTTTTTCTGACGTTGCAAGCGATACACCACGTTAGCTAACTCTTTACCCATAGTGGTTGGTGATGCTGTTTGACCATGCGTGCGTGACAGCATAGCTTGGTCAGCAAGTTCATGCGACAATTCAGTTAAGCGTGAAATTAAATTCGCCAAAAATGGCAACATGACAGCATCGCGTGCACTTTTTAACATTAAGCCATGCGATAAATTATTGATGTCTTCTGATGTGCAGGCAAAGTGAATAAATTCACTCGCTTTTTTAATTTCAAAGTTGCCATCGAATTTCTCTTTTAACCAGTATTCAAGTGCTTTCACGTCGTGATTTGTTCGCGCTTCAATTGCTTTAACTTGAGATGCATCAACTTCACTAAAATTAGCAATCGCATCATCAAGCTCTTTAATAGTATCAATACTAAATGGAGCAATCTCTTGTAAATCTTTAGCTGCAGATAATGCTTTTAGCCATTCCACCTCTACCCAAGCGCGGTGTTTAATCAGCGCATATTCGCTGAAGTAAGGGCGTAGCGCATCAAGTTTAGTTTGATAGCGACCATCAAGAGGAGAAAGTGCATTGAGCGTAGTAAGTGACATCGTTAGAGTTTTCAAAAGTAGCAATTGAATAAAATGTCATTTTACATTAGTCATCGATGTGCAAAAAGGTTTTATTTGTACGATGATTTTAATAGTAAACTTGGTTCATACTATTACCATTAAACGACTAGCCGTTTAATGGTAAGCAGAATTAAAAAGGTGTGACTGATGAATATTTTAGACAGGGTGTTAGCCTATAACGCTGGCCGTGAGCAAGAACGTTTCCAAATGAAGTTAAGTGCTATGCAAGCAGACCCTTTTGTTTTTTTACGAGGAACTTGTCATCTATTTTATGAAGACTGGCATCAATCACTTAACAAGCTAAATAGCCCCAACGTTTGGGTGTGTGGCGACTTACACCTTGAAAATTTTGGTAGCTTCAAAGCAGAAAACGGCCTTGCCTATTTTGATCTCAACGATTTTGATGAAAGTGCGCTTGCACCTTGTTTGTGGGAGCTGACACGTTTACTTACCAGCTTGTTGGTAGCACAAGATAAGCTGAAGCTTAAACCTAAGCAAACAGAGGCGCTGATAGAAAGCATGTCGTTAAAATATGCCAGCGCGTTAGCAGAGGGCAAGCCTAAATGGGTAGAACGCAAAACATCGCGTGGACTGATTAAAACCTTGTTATCTAGTTTAAGTAAGCGTACTGATGCTGACTTTTTAGCCGAACGCACTGATGTAAAGGATAAGGGCAATAGTCTTATCATTGATGGTAAACGAACACTTCAATTAGATAAACGCGCTAAAGAGAAAGCCTTGGCGCTTTTTAAAAACGTTATGCAAGTGACTGGTAAAAAAGATTTTTATACGCCTCTTGATATTGCTCGTCGTGTAGCTGGCACAGGAAGTTTAGGGGTGGAGCGTTATGTCGTGCTGGTATACGGCAACGGAGAGAATAAACGCGCCTTAATCGACATGAAGGCCACTAACCCCAGCGCACTTAGTCCTTACTTAAAAACGCCGCAACCTAAATGGAATAGCCAAGCCGAGCGTGTGGACACAATACAATCTGGAGCACAAGTATTGCCACCCGCACTACTTAAAGCGGTGCATATTGAGGGGAAAGCATATTTAATTAAAGCCTTACAGCCTTCACAGGATAGGCTAGATTTAACCCAATGGAACGGCAAGCTGGATGTGCTTGATAATATTTTCGATACTATGGCCGAAATTTCTGCTTGGAGCCACCTTCGCAACGCTGGTTATTTGGGTTCGGAAAACCGCGAAGCACTAATGCAATTTGGTCGTCAAGTAGAGCAGTGGAAAGCCCCTACTCTAGCGTTAGCAAAGCAAGCTGCCAAGCAAACAGTCGAACTTTGGCAAACTTATAAAACGGAGTCCGCTGCCAAGAAAGCAAAAAAATGATTGGACTTATAGTGCGGACGAGTGAAATGCATTCTGACACATGAAATCTTCCTAACTTCATTAACACATTCGACCATAATGCTGGTGCATAAGCATTTGATAGTGGATGCCCTGCAGAGGAATATCCATGAGGGCTGAAGGGCATCTACTTTATTGTTTTTAAGCCGCCAACATATCGACAAAATCATTCACAGACGTTGATTCTAACTTAGCTTGGTCTAAGCATAATGCTAAAATATCCGATTGTTTTTTAGCATCAAAACGGCGAGCTAAATTCACTTGGAATTTCTTTACCAACTCTGGGATGCCTTGATCGCGACGGCGGCGGTGACCGATTGGGTATTCCACGGCGATGTTGTCTGAGCTTGTATGGTCTTTAAAGAATACCTGAATCGCGTTGGCGATTGAGCGTTTTTCTGGATTTAAGTAATCAGCAGTGTATTCAGCTTTCTCTATACATACCATTTTTGCGCGAATTGCGTCGATACGTGGGTCTGCTGCAGTTGCATCTTCGTAATCTTGCGCGGTTAAGTTGCCTTTTAACAAGCCAATTGCAGACATATATTGAATGCAATGGTCACGGTCAGCGGGATTGTCTAGTGGGCCAGTTTTGTCGATGATGCGGATGGCTGATTCATGCGTTGTAATCACGATTTTATCGATTTGTGCAATTTGGTCTAATGTCTGAATCTCTTTGCCTACTTGTGCATGTAATTGAATTGCGCATTCAACGGCGGTTTGCGCATGGAATTCCGCTGGGAACGAGATTTTGAACAATACTTGCTCCATTACATAAGAGCCATAGCCACGTTGGAATTTAAAGGCATTGCCTTTGAATAGCACGTCATAGAAGCCCCATGTTTTAGCTGTCAATGCTGATGGGTAGCCCATTTCGCCTTGCATAGTCATCCATGCTAAGCGAACTGCACGGCTAGTTGCATCGCCTGCTGCCCATGATTTACGTGAGCCAGTATTTGGTGAGTGGCGATAAGTCCGTAAACTTTGACCATCTACAAACGCGTTAGATACAGCGTTGATGATATCTTCTTTGTTGCCACCTAATAATTTGGTCACCACCGCTGTTGAAGCAATTTTTACCAAAATCACGTGGTCCAGTCCAACTCTATTAAAGCTGTTTTCTAACGCTAATACACCTTGGATTTCATGCGCTTTAATCATGGCTGTTAGCACGTCTTTAATGGTCAGTGCGGCCTTGCCTTCGGCTATATTTTTACGTGAAATGTAATCAGCCGTTGCTAAAATACCGCCTAAGTTATCTGATGGGTGACCCCATTCAGCAGCTAACCATGTGTCGTTAAAGTCTAACCAGCGTATCATCGCGCCAATATTGAAGGCCGCCAAGATAGGGTCTAGCTGAAATGAAGTGCCCGGTACTTTTGCGCCGTTTGGTACGACTGTGCCAGCAATCACTGGGCCTAGTAGTTTGGTGCAAGCGGGGTAATCTAATGCTTCGAAGCCGCAACCTAAAGTGTCCATAAGGCAGTTGCGTGCAGTGTCGAATGCTTCATCTGATTTGATTTCGTAATCAGCTACGTAATTTGCAATATCGACAATGACTTGGTCTGGTGCGGGGCGAACGTTTGAAATGTGAGCGGACATGTTTTAAGTTTCTTTCAATAAATGATTAATTTTTAGCTTCGTCATTCCTGTTTGCACGGGAATGACGGGTGAGAGTTTAGCGTTTATCCAAAGGCACGTAAGCGCGATTATCAGGGCCAATGTATTCGGCATTTGGGCGAATGATTTTGTTATCAATACGTTGCTCAATGACATGTGCAACCCAGCCGGTCGTGCGTGAAATTACAAAAATTGGCGTGAACATACCAGTTGGAATGCCCATCATGTGGTAACTAGAGGCACTGTACCAGTCTAAATTTGGGAACATTTTTTTCTCGCGCCACATCACTTCTTCAATACGTGCTGATACTTCAAAAAGCGTCATATTTCCTGCATCTGCGCATAACTTGCGACTGACTTCTTTGATAGACTCATTTCTTGGATCGGCAATTGTATATACAGGGTGGCCAAAGCCGATAATGATTTCTTTACGGGCCATGCGCTCTAGAATATCCGCCTCTGCTTCATCAGCATTTTTATAGCGTTCGATTATTTCCATTGCCGCTTCATTTGCGCCGCCATGTTTAGCACCACGTAACGCACCTATTGCACCAGTGATACATGAATACATGTCAGACAACGTACCAGCAATCACGCGTGCTGTAAAAGTAGATGCGTTAAATTCATGCTCAGCGTATAACACTAACGATGTATTCATCGCATCTATATGTAATTGGCTTGGCACTTTGCCGTGAAGCACATGCAAAAAGTGGGCGGCAACGCTGTTATCGTCAGTTTCTAATTCCACACGATTGCCTTTGTGGCTAAAGTGATACCAGTACAACAAAATTGAGCCGAAACATGAAATTAAACGGTCGCCTAAATCTTGTGCGGCATTGGTATTACGATCTGAAGCCTCAGGTTGAAGTGTGCCTAGCATGGCGCAACCCGTTCGCATCACGTCCATAGGATGTGTATCTTTTGGAATTTGTTCTAACACGGTTTTGAGTGCTGCAGGCAAGTCGCGCAAGGTTTTTAGTTTTGCATGGTAACTTGCTAATTCTGCTTTATTTGGCAACTCACCATGTATCAATAAGTAAGCGACTTCTTCAAAAGTGGCACATTTGGCGAGCTCGATAATGTCGTAGCCACGATAATGTAAATCATTACCAGTGTGGCCAACTGTACAAATTGCTGTTGTGCCAGCAGAAACACCTGCTAGTGCTACGCCTTTTTTCTTTTTAGGGACTTCACTGCAAGATGGCTGAGTAGTTGCATTCATGCTACTTTTCTCCTTTAAGCTTTGAATTGATTAAATAGTGCATCTAACTTTTGCTCAAAGGCGTGATAGCCCAAGTGATCGTAAAGATCCATGCGGGTTTGCATAATGTCGACTACATTTTTTTGCGTGCCATCATTTTTGACTGTTTGATAAACGGTAAGCGCTGCTTGATTCATCGCGCGGAAGGCTGAAAGTGGGTATAACACCATACTTACATCCGCGTCGCGTAACTCATCAACTGTGAATAAAGGCGTGCTACCAAATTCGGTAATGTTAGCTAATACTGGCACCTTTACTGCTGTAGCAAACTGTTTATACATGCCGAGTTCAGTAATCGCTTCAGGGAAGATCATATCTGCACCTGCTTCAGCACATGCGCAGGCTCGGTCAATGGCTGATTGTAAGCCTTCAACCGCAAGAGCATCAGTACGTGCCATCACTACAAAATCTTCGTATGGTTTTGCATCAACAGCCGCTTTTACGCGGTCGACCATTTCTTCTAAGCTCACAATCGCTTTATTTGGGCGATGACCGCAGCGTTTGGCCGAAACTTGATCTTCAATATGCACGGCAGCAGCACCAGCTTTGGCGATACTTTTTACGCTACGAGCAATGTTAAAAGCGCCGCCCCAGCCTGTATCAATGTCTACCAATAATGGCGTATCAACGGCATCGGTAATGCGACGCACGTCAATCAATACATCTTCAAGGGTTGAAATGCCTAAATCTGGTAGACCAAGTGAGGCGGCAGCAACGCCGCCGCCAGACAAATAAATCGCTTTAAAGCCACTTTGGGTGGCGAGCATAGCGTGATAGGCATTGATTGCACCGATGATTTGTAGTGGTTTTTCTGCTTTTAGAGCGGCACGAAATCGTGCGCCCGCTGAGATTGCTTGAGTCATATTAACTGCCTGAATATAAATGAATTAAAACAAAAAACTAATTGAAAAATGCTTGATTAGCCTCAACTGGGATCTCGACTTTGGTAAGCTTGGCTTTTTGTAGAATTTCCCAGAAATAACGATAGGTCGCCCTGTCATGCAGTTCACCATCGTATTGAATTGGCCCCCAGTCTGCTTTCTGAGCTGCTAATAGAATTTTTGCTCCATCTTGAACTTCATCAAAATTAGGTTTCATTGCATCAACAATGGCTTCAATTTGCGTAGGATAAATACTCCACATGCGTAAAAAGCCAAATTCGTTGCGTGCGCGTAAAGCATCGGAATGCGTAGTTTCTACGTTTTTTAGGTCTAGTGTTACGTTGTGTGCAGGTACTACACCGTTTGCAAGTGCTGCTGCAACTAATTCTGCTTTTGCGCGCGCGAGTAGCCTGTGGTCAAATTGACCTGGGCTACGCATAGCTGAGGCCGGAATCGCACCATGATGGCCACTTACGAAGTCCATCAATCCGAAATCCAATACTTGAACCCAAGGCAAAGTCGCGATTTCGTGAACAGCTTTTAGTGCGCCATGGGTTTCAATAAGGATATGCACTGGAATAACACGTGTAATGCCATTGAAAGTTGCCGTTTTTTGTATATAAGCAATCATTTCATTTGCTTGTGCGTAAGTCGTACATTTTGGAATGGTAATGTAGCTTAGAACTTTACCGGCTCCAGCAACTAGAATATCTACATCTTGTTTCCAGTAACTATTCGTGTAGTCGTGAATACGTGCGCCAGCCATTTGATGTTTGTTAGCATCACTTGCAAGTACGCGCACAATCATTTGGGCATGCTCGCGCTCTTGGCCTGCTTGTGCGCCATCTTCACAATCGCATGTAATATCAAACACTGGGCCGACAGTATCTTGCATAGATAATGCTTTAAGTATCAATTTTTCACTTCCTGCAAAATGTTCGCATGATGGAATAATGGGGAAAGATTTTTCCCCGCTAAATAATGCTTCTCGAGGGTGAACTAATTGTTGCGTTGTAGCCATAATTATTTTCCTAAAACTAATTCAAAAGATTTGTTTATGCTGATTTGCGTGGCATTAGCACGGTGTAATCTAGGTCCAGAACTACGTTAGGGTGGTAAGCCTTTTTGTCCCCATAATTGACATGGGAGCTGGAGATTGAATTTGCGGGAATGTTTTTTACACCCACCATGCGTAGCCTGAGTGCGGCAACGTCATTACGGTTTGGTATCGACCATTTATCTAGTATTTCGGACCAAGTGAAAATAGTATCGTCGCCAAATGTAGGGTTGCAGTGAGTGCCTGCATTGATTGCTGCGATAGTAAGCGCATTTTCTAAGCCATCATGCGAGAGTGCGCGGCACACTGAAATGATATGGCCGCCATACATCAATCTGCGACCAAAAGCAGTTTGCTTCATCATGATGTCGTCAAAATGAAGGCGTGCATTATTTTGATAAAGTTTTGTAGCAAGTGTGTGATCACTATCGTTTATTGTCATGCCTGCAGGATGGTTGATACGTTCGCCAACTGTATAGTCATCCCATAAATATTGGCCACCAGTATTAGCCGTATTGAATTTCCTGGCATCGAGAAAGACAGGGACACTTAATTCGTTATTGGGGACATAATCTAGCAGTCTCGGTAATGTTGTTTCAGGTGCAGGAGTGCTATGGTTGTTTTTGTGTACCATCACCCAGCGTACCCAAGAGAATACAGGTTGCTGAAGTTGATTGGTTGAAACAGAGCGTACGTAAACAACGCCAGATTTGCCGTTAGAATTTTGTTTTAGGCCAATTACCGTTGAGCTAGTGCTCAGCGTATCTCCGATATAAACTGGGTGTAAAAAACGCACCTCAGCATAGCCTAAGTTCGCGACTGCATTGACTGAAATGTCAGGCACGGTTTTGCCAAAGGCTATATGGAAAGCCAGCAGGTCATCAACAGGGCGAGCGTCGTAACCGAGTGATTGTGCAACAGTTTCGGCTGAATGCAACACTTGCCTTGCGCCAGTTAGTGCTATATATAATGCCACCTCGCCTTCACCAATGGTGCGAGGGGTTGCATGATGAATGACTTGGTTGAGTTGAAAATCCTCAAAGAAGTTACCGGAGTTAATTTTAGACATGGCTTTCTTCCAAGGTCATAATCATTTCATGAAGTTTTAATAATCGCTCCGCAGCTCTCACATGGTGACGCTCAACTAATTTATCGTTAACTACAACAGTGCCTTGACCTAGAGCATTTGCAGCTTTTAAAGCAACAATAATTTCGCGCGCATGGACTAATTCAGCGGCTTGCGGAGTGTATGCATCATTGCTATAAGCCAATTGTGCAGGGTGAACCAGGGATTTTCCATCAAAGCCCATGTCTCTGCCTAATCGGCATGCATATTCAAATGAGTGCATATTTTTAAAGTCACTGGTAATACCATCTACGACTGCGTGTCCATAAGCACGCGCAGCTAAAATAACCAATGAAAGTGAAGTTAAAATTGCAGAGCGCTCATGTGTAACACGTGCATGTAATTGCGAGATTAAATCTGAGGTTGCCATGACGATGCATACAATGCGCTCAGAAGCGCTGGCGATTTCCTTTGCATTTAAAACAGCAATTGGACTTTCTATCATCACCATAATAGGTAAGTGACTACCACCGGCCGCATCAAGTAGCGACAGTGCGATAAGCACATCTTCTTTTGATTCAATATTTGGAAAAAGTACAGCATCAATTTTTGTTTTTGCTATTGCTTTGATGTCATTGGGCCCCCACTGTGAAATTAAATCATTCACACGCACCACGACTTCACGTGAGCCGTAACCGCCTTCATTTACATAACGTACAACGTTGTCACGAGATTCTTCTTTGCATTCAACAAGGATAGGATCGCCAAGATCTAAGATTACAGAATCCACATGTAACGTGCGTGCACGTTCTAAATAGTGTGTGTTGCAGCCTGGCACGTAAAGCATTGAGCGGCGAGGGCGAAAATATTGCGTCATTCAAGAACCTTTAATTCATTAGACTTGCCATTTAATTGCAGGAGATAGTACTTTATTAGCTTGAGCCGATTATATAGAAGACATTTAAAAAATGTCAATATATATCTTATGTCTTATATAAGATATATAATGCTAGACTATTAAAAATTGGCGTGTTATAAATAAGCTTAATAAAATTTAATGTTCCCCTAAGCAGATTTATCGCCTGATTAACTTAAATGAGATACCGGAAATTATGATAGATAAACATTACAGCTCACCCAGCTACAAGCCTTTATATGACCAGATTAAAGTATTGCTAACGCAAAGCTTGATTGGTGGAGAATGGCGTCCAGGCGATATGATTCCAAGCGAAATAGAGTTGGCAGGTCGGTACAAAGTTAGTCAAGGTACGGTTAGAAAGGCGATTGATGCGCTGGCAACAGAAAATATACTTATTCGTCGGCAAGGCAAAGGTACATTCGTTGCCACCCATACTGCCGAGGGCATGAAACTTCGTTTTTTAAGATTGACATCAACAGACGGGCAAAAAGAATTGCTTAAGAACGAGTTTATCTCATGCACTAAAGGTAAGGCAGATGTGCGCATGGGGCAGTTTCTTGATTTAAAAGCTGGTGCATCTACGATTGAAGTTAAGCGATTGCTAACATTTTCAGGGCGGCCACTTATATACGACCATATTGTTGTGCCAGCTGCTCCATTTAAAGGATTGAATGGAGTTCGTGTGGAGGAAAACAACGGCTCTATGTATAGCATGTATGAGTCGGAATTTGGCGTACGAATGATACGCGCAGAAGAGCGTTTGACAGCAGTTGCAGCTAAAGGCGAAGTAGCAAAAGCATTGGGTTTAAAAGAAGGTGAGCCGATACTAAGTATAGAGCGTGTTTCGTTTACCTATGGTGATAAACCGATGGAATGGCGTCTAGGGCTTTGTATTACGGATAATCACCACTACATGAACGAGCTTGAGTAGTGCTTTTGAAAACATGCTCTAGCGGCGTCAGGCCGCACTTGCCGATCCATAGTGTAGCCTGCGCTTGCTTTGCACACTATTCCAAGTTTTGAAAAGCACAGATTTAAAGTAGTTAGTAAACATTAAAAAACCCAACTCTAAAAGGTATTGAGAATAATGGATGATTTAAAAAAACGCGCACTTGACTACCACGAATATCCTAAGCCAGGGAAGCTATCAGTAGAATCATCTAAGCCATGCGCCACTCAAGACGATTTGTCGCTGGCTTACACACCGGGGGTTGCAGTGCCAGTGCGTGAAATTAATCGTGATCCTGCAAATGCTTATAAATATACCAATAAAGGCAATTTGGTTGCCGTAATTACAGATGGCACCGCGGTGTTGGGTTTAGGTAATATGGGGCCACTAGCTAGTAAGCCTGTTATGGAAGGTAAAGCCGTTTTATTCAAACATTTTGCTGGCATCGATGTGTTTGATATTGAGGTAAATGCACCAAGCATTGAGGCGTTTATAGAAACAGTTGTGAATATTGCACCAACATTTGGCGGTATCAATTTAGAAGATATTGCTGCACCACACTGCTTTAGAATCGAAAATGAATTGCGTGCACGTTTGGATATTCCAGTGTTTCATGATGATCAACATGGCACAGCTGTGATTGTTGCTGCAGCTTTAACTAATGCTTTAGAGATTCAGGGCAAAACATTGCCAACAGCTAAAATCGTATTTTTAGGCGCTGGTGCGGCGGGCTGTTCTTGCGCACGTTTACTTAAATTAATGGGTGCTACCAATATCACGATGGTCGATAAATCAGGCATTTTAGATACAGCACGCGCTGATTTACACGACAATAATCGTCATTTAGCAGTAGCTCCAAGCGATGCGAAAACCTTGGCAGATGTAATGCCGAATGCAGATGTGTTTATTGGTGTTTCTGCGGCTAACGCTTTATCACCAGAATTACTTAAATTAATGGCACCAAAGCCAGTAGTGTTTGCATTAGCAAATCCAGACCCTGAAATTCTTCCCAGTTTAGCGCATTCAGTACGCGATGACATTTTGATGGCGACTGGCCGTTCAGATTTTCCAAATCAAGTAAATAATGCACTGTGCTTTCCTTATTTGTTCCGCGGCGCCTTAGATGCTAAAGCCAAGCAAATTACTGATGAAATGCAAATTGCTGCTGCGCACGCGTTGGCTGCGCTCGCACGTGAGCCTGTTCCAGAAGATGTGTTAGCCGCATATAACTTGAAGAGTTTAAGTTTTGGTAAGGATTACATTATTCCAAAACCGTTCGATAAGCGACTGTTGGCGCGAGTATCGGGCGCTGTTGCTGATGCCGCAAGAATGCAACAGGATCAATAAGGATTTGATGATGCAGAACAGTCAACACAAAAATAGCCAACGCGCACAATTAAGGCCTGGTCAAATCAGTAGACCTAAAAACTTGAATCTATTCACTATTAAGCTGCCGATAAATGCGCTAGTTTCAATTCTGCACAGAGCCACGGGCTGCGCTTTATTCCTAATCCTACCAGTGATTTTGCTGCTATTACAGTTTTCACTTAGCTCTGCTCAGCACTTTGAAACGGTAGTGACAATTTTGCATTCTCCCTTTATAAAGCTCATGCTTCTTGGGTTAGCATGGGTTTTTTTTCATCACTTTTTTGCGGGTATTCGTCACCTTGCAATGGACGTTCATTGGATGACTACGCTTATGAAAGCGCGCTATACAAGTAAGGTGGTCCTTGTGCTTGGCGCAATAGCAACGTTGTTGTTAGCGATTAGATTATGGTTGTAGGAAGTTGGATTTAGAATCATGTTGATAGAACTTTTAACTAAACGATATCCAGGGATGCGTGCCTGGTTAACGCAAAGACTTAGCGCATTAGTGATGGCAATTTATAGTGTGTTTGCAGTTGCAAGATTTTTTATTGTTCAGCCAGACAATTATGAAGCTTGGGTCGATTTTTTTCAGCCGCTTTGGTGGCGTATTGCCACTTTATTGTTTTGGACAAGTCTGACGATTCATGCTTGGCTAGGTATTCGCGATGTATTTAAGGATTATGTACCTAATCCCAGTGTGCGCGATGTTTTGCAAAAGGTATTGGTAGTTTCTTTATGCAGTTATTTGATTTGGGCAGCTTGGTTGCTGCTCGCATAATTGATTAGTTGTGCATTTATAAAGTGATTAGTTGAAAAATTAGTTAATTAAAATTTATTGAAGGTTTAATAGGTTATGGCGTTACAAACTCAAACATTTGATGCATTAGTTGTAGGTGGTGGCGGTGCAGGCTTACGTGCATCATTGCAATTGGCGCAATCAGGCTTAAAAGTAGCTGTATTATCTAAAGTGTTTCCTACGCGCTCGCATACGGTTGCGGCTCAGGGAGGTATTGCTGCTGCGCTTGGTAACGTGGCCGATGACAAGTGGTTATGGCATATGTATGACACGATTAAAGGTTCAGACTATTTAGGAGATCAAGACGCTATTGAGTTTATGTGTAAAAACGCAGCAGCCGCTATCTATGAGCTTGAGCATTTTGGCATGCCGTTTGATCGATTAGAAAATGGCAAAATATTCCAACGTCCATTTGGCGGCATGACGCAAAACTTTGGTGAAAGTGCAATTTCACGCACATGTGCAGTAGCCGATAGAACGGGTCATGCCATGTTGCACACGTTATATCAGCGCAATATCCAATCCAACACACAGTTCTTTGTGGAGTGGTTAGCGCTTGATTTATTGAAAGATGCTGATGGTGATGTGTTGGGCGTTTTAGCGCTAGAAATTGAAACAGGCGAAGTGCATTGTATGCGCGCTAAAGCCACGATGCTCGCCACGGGTGGTGCTGGACGTATATTTAAAGCCAGCACCAATGCATTCATTAATACAGGGGATGGTTTAGGCATGGCTGCTCGAGCCAATATCCCATTACAAGATATGGAGTTCTGGCAATTTCACCCAACAGGAGTGTTAAATGCAGGTGTATTGATTACTGAAGGTGTTCGTGGCGAAGGTGGATATTTGGTCAATAGTGAAGGCGAACGATTTATGGAACGCTACGCACCACATGCAAAAGACTTGGCGAGTCGTGATGTGGTTTCTCGAGCAACTGCAACCGAAATTAAAGAAGGCCGTGGCGTTGGAAAAAATAAAGATGCTGTGTATTTAAAGCTTGATCATTTAGGTGAGGCTTTAATCAACGACAAATTGCCAGGTATTCGTGAAATTGCCAAAACCTTTGCTAACGTTGATCCTGTTTACGACCCAATTCCTATCGTACCAACTGTGCACTACATGATGGGTGGTATTCCTACTAATCTACAAGGTCAGGTTGTTGTGCCAGATGCAAATGGCGGTCAGTCTGTAGTAAATGGCTTATACGCTGTTGGCGAATGCGCTTGCGTATCAGTACATGGTGCGAATCGTTTAGGCTCTAACTCATTATTAGATTTAGTAGTGTTTGGCCGTGCAGCGGGCGACAAAATGGTGGAAGAGGTGAGAAAAGACAATACACACAAACCATTACCTGCAGATGCGTTTGATAAGACATTAGCCAGATTGAGTAGACTTGAAACACAAACACAAGGCGAAACAGTGAAACAAGTTGGTGCAGATTTGCGTGCAGCGATGCAAAACCACTGTGGCGTATTCCGCTTCCCAGACTTATTAAAAGAGGGTGTCGTTGAAATTGATAAAATCGCTGAACGTGCTAAAAACACAGTGATTAAAGATAAAAGCCAAGTGTTTAACACCGCGAGAGTTGAAGCGTTAGAACTTGATAATTTGGTCGAAGTAGCTTTAGCAACGATGCACGCTGCAGAAGCTCGAACAGAAAGTCGAGGCGCGCATGCACGAGAAGACTTTAGTGAGCGTGATGATAAAAATTGGCTTACACATTCACTCTATTACCGTGAAGGCAATCGCTTGGCGTATAAACCAGTGCGGCTAAAACCGCAAACCGTAGAAAGCTTTGTGCCTAAAGCGCGTGTTTATTAGACATATTAAATTCACCTTAGAATCATTTAGAAATTAAAGATAACAACATGAAATTTTCAATTTATAGATTTAACCCAGATGTAGATAATAAGCCTTACATGCAAGATTACGATATTCAACTTGAAGATAGCGACCAAATGCTGTTGGATGCTTTGTTGCGAATCAAAGATTTAGATGATAGTTTAAGCTTGCGTAAATCATGTCGCGAAGGCGTATGTGGCTCTGACAGTATGAATATCAATGGTAAGAATGGGTTAGCGTGTATTACTAAATTGTCAGATTTAGAAGAACCGGTGGTGCTTCGACCCATGCCAGGTCTTCCAGTGATCCGTGACTTAGTCGTGGATATGACACAGTTTTTTGAGAACTACAATTCAGTTAAACCCTATTTGGTGAATAACGACCCACCACCTGACACTGAGCGCTTACAGTCACCAGAAGATCGTGCCAAATTAGATGGCTTGTATGAATGTATTTTATGCGGAGCCTGCACGACTTCCTGCCCATCTTTTTGGTGGAACCCAGATAAATTCGTCGGCCCAGCGGGTTTGATGCAAGCCTATCGCTTTATGGTTGATAGCCGAGATCAAGCGATAGATGAGCGTTTAGAGAATTTAGAACAGCCAGAACGTCTGTATCGTTGTCATAACATCATGAACTGCGTAGAAGTTTGTCCTAAGAAATTGAATCCAAATGCTGCTATAGCCAAAATTAAAGATCTTAAATTTGAACAGGCTAGAGAGCATAAAGCTACTAGTAAAAAGAAAATTGAAATCAAGGCGATTTGAGTCGTTAGTTGGCAGTTGCTGGACATTAGTTTTAATTGTGAAATAAGGTTGTAAATGCATATTGCAAAAAACATGACAGACGAAGAAGTACGCCGGCTCAGTTGGCGATGCCGTCGAGGTTTGCTGGAGTTGGATATTATTTTGCAACGTTTTGCTGAAAAGCATTTGGCAACTTTAACAGCAAAAGAGTTGGTTGCTTTTAACAACTTTTTAGATTTACCGGATAACGAATTTTTAGATTTAGTGACCTCAAGAATAAAAGCAAGCAATGTTGAAGAGCTAAAGCATAAAAATTTGGATGCGTTTGCGATGCAAAGTGTGCTGGTCAAATTAAGTGGCCATGAAATAAGAAAAAATTAAAATAAGTGAAAGAATTAACATGAGTAACGTACATCCAATTACAGAAGATTTAAACACGAATAGCCATAGCAAAATTAAATGCTACAGCAACAGTGCCATGCTTGGTGAAAGCTGGCCAGGAATACAACTTTACTATCCTCCAGTCAAATATTCACCTGCGCTTGGTATATATGAAGACTTGACACAAGCCGCAGCACGTATGCGTAAACATGCACATAATACGAATGCTCATACATTGGTTTTTGACCTTGAAGATGGCTGCCGTCAAAAAGTAATGAGCCGAGATTTGTTACGTCAGGAATTGCCATTGTTACGTAAAGTCAACAATGAAGTGACGATTGCGATTCGTGCCAACTCATTTCGTACTGATGAATATGAACTTGACATGCAATTAGTCAAAGATATGGCGGATTACATTGATGTTGTGATGTTAGCTAAAGCTGGCGAAGCCTACGGGGCTGCTGAGGTGCGAGATTTATCCAGTTTTCTACTGGAAATTAACCCGAATATAACGATACAGCCGATTATCGAGCATCCAAAATCTCTTAAAATTGCGCCTGAGTTGTTGCAGTACAGCACAGTTAAACATGTTGTATTTGGTATTCATGACTTTTCAAAAGCAATGGGCATACATATCACTCCAGAAAACTGGATTGAAGAACTACAGTTTTACATGAATCAACTGATGTTTGAAGCACGTATAGCTGGAAAGGGCGTGATAGGTGGTGTGGAGACATTGATTGGCGCCAATATCATGCCAGAAAAATTTGTAGAACCACATGATGTGCGTCGCTGGCTAGATTTGCATGGCGATAATGAATCACGAATTGTTTATAAGCATGCATGTCAAGAAGCTGCGATGGGTTTAACTGGCAAGCAAGTGATTCACCCAGGTCATATTCATCTATGTAAAACAGCTTACACGCCATCACCTACAGATGTTAACCAAAAAGTTCGTATCCTAAAGGCGGCTATTGAGGCTGATGCTTTACATGGTGGCGCTATCAAGTTTGAAGGTGAGATGCTTGACCCGCCTATGTTTGGAAAAGCTTTGCAAACACTATTGCGCGCACATGCATTACGCGCAATCACTGCTGAAGATAAGAATTTTGCTTTACAAGTACTAGAGTTATTGCCGGCACAAGTCATCCGTCAAAACTGGCCGTATGGGGCGATATTATAAAAATTTATTTGTTTATCAAGTTATTTAAGGTCACGAATCGTTATATATCAACATTTGATTCAGAAAAATTATGAAAGTTAGATAATGCATATATTTGAAAAATTTCCAGATTGGCAATGGAATGTTCCTAAACATTTTAACATTGGCGCAGCTTGCACGGACAAGCACCTCAATACGCCTGCAGCCCAAGCGATTGCGATGATTGTGGAAGATGATACTCAAGGCACTTCACAAATCACTTTTGAGCAATTAGCCAAACGCACGGATCAGTTTTCTCAATTGCTCAGAAATCTAGATGTGCATGCGGGTGAGCGTGTGTTAATTCGCTTACCGAATAGTCTAGATTACCCAACTGCTTTTTTAGGGGCAATGAAGCGAGGTGCGATATCAGTGCCTACTTCAACTTTGCTTACAGCTGAAGAAGTAGCATATTTGGCAAAAGATTCAGCAGCGACTGTGTTGGTGACTGACAAAGCCGCATGGCCTTCAATGCAAGACCACCTAACAGGCTTACCATTTTTAAAACATGTATTTTTGTCAGGTGTTGGTGAAGTTACAACACATGCAACACTTAATGTGTGCGATTTAGATTCTCAGCTTACTGCGATCTCCAACTCCGAACCAGCACATTTAACTGCCTCTGATGATCCAGCCTATTTAGTCTATACATCAGGTACAACGGGTTACCCAAAAGGCGTATTACACGCACACCGTGCTTTGATTGGACGAGAACCCGCTTCTAAATACTGGTTTGATTTCGATAGAAAAAAAGACGGCGCCTCACAAGACCGCATTATGCATTCAGGAAAATTCAACTGGACCTATGTGTTAGGTTCAGGCTTGATGGATCCGTTATATTTAGGCAAAACGGTCATAGTCCATGAAGGCAAAAATGACGCTGATTTGTGGACACGCTTAATTGCAAAACACTCAGCAACTATTTTTGTTGGCGTGCCAACAATTTATCGTCAAATTATTCAAAAGTCATCAGCTAAGCAAGCTGATGTGCCTAGCCTTCGTCATTGCATGAGTGCTGGTGAACATTTATCTGATGAAGTGTTACAACAATGGCGTGAGCGTTTTGGTACGGATATTTATGAAGCCGTTGGTATGAGTGAGTTTTCTTATTATTTAAGCCAAAGTATCTTCCGTCCAATCCGAGCTGGTTCTGCCGGCTTTCCACAACCTGGTCATGACATCAAATTATTAAATCCTGAAACGCTTGAAGAAGTCCCACAAGGTGAAGAAGGTATGATTAGTGTGCCAGACACAGATCCAGGTTTATTCTTGCGCTATTGGAATCTAGATGAAGAAACCGCCAAGTATAAACACGACGGCTGGTTCTTCACGGGTGATTATGCCCGCTATGATGAAGACGGCTACATCTGGTTCTTAGGCCGTAAAGACGATATTATCAAGAGCTTTGGTTACCGCGTTTCACCCTATGAAATTGAGCGTGTATATAAATCTCACCCAGCTGTAGCTGATTGTGCTGCTGTAGGCGAGGAGCTTGAAAAAGATAAATTGCTGGTGGTGACTTATGTGATTCTGCAGCCGAATTCAGATGTCAGCGCGGATGAGTTAATGGCTTTTGGTAAACAGCATTTAGCGGCCTATAAAACACCTAAAACGGTATATTTGACAAAAGATTTCCCACGTACCAAAAACGGAAAAATCTTGCGTAAAGACATTAATAACAAAATTGCATACGCAAAATCAGCTAGATAGAGATTGTAGAAATATTATGACAACGATACGCCAAGAGGACTTTATTCAAAGCATTGCTGATGCCTTGCAATATATTTCTTACTATCACCCAGTAGATTACATCCAGGCCTTGGGTCGCGCTTACGAGGCAGAGCAATCAATTGCTGCTAAAGACGCAATCGCACAGATTTTAACCAACTCGCGCATGTGTGCAGAAGGAAAAAGACCACTTTGCCAAGATACTGGCATTGTTGTTGCTTTCATTAAAGTCGGCATGAACGTAAAGTGGGATGCCACTCTCGATATTGAGCAAATGGTGAATGAAGGTGTACATCGTGCGTATATGTTTCCAGAAAATAAATTGCGCGCTTCGATTGTAAGTGACCCCGCTGGGAAGCGCGCCAATACTAAGGATAATACGCCAGCAGTGGTGCATGTTTCGCTAGTTGCTGGTGATAAGGTCGATGTGCAAATTGCTGCAAAAGGTGGCGGTTCTGAGAATAAAGCCAAACTGGCGATGCTTAATCCGAATGACAGTATTGTGGATTGGATTTTAGAAGTAGTGCCCCAAATGGGTGCAGGATGGTGTCCACCAGGCATGTTGGGAATAGGTATAGGAGGCAGTGCAGAAAAAGCCATGTTGTTGGCAAAAGAGTCTTTGATGGTGCCGATTGATATGCACGAGCTGAAGGCTAAGGGTGCCCAAAATGAAAAGTTGTCTCGAATTGAAGAGTTACGTTTAGAGCTTTTTGAAAAGGTAAATAATTTAGGGATAGGTGCGCAAGGATTGGGTGGTTTGGCGACGGTGTTGGATGTGAAGATTTTAGATTATCCAACCCATGCAGCTTCTTTACCTGTGGCGATTATTCCAAATTGTGCAGCTACGCGTCACGTGCATTTTGAGTTAGATGGTAGTGGTGTGGCAGAATTAGAAGCGCCTAACTTAAGTGCATATCCAGATGTACATTGGGCACCAAGTGAGGCATCGTTAAGAGTGAATTTAGATGCGATTACGCAAAAAGATATTCAAACGTGGAAACCGGGTCAGACTTTGTTGTTAAATGGAAAATTGCTCACAGGCCGCGATGCCGCACATAAGCGAATTGCAATGATGTTAGCTAAAGGTGAGAAATTGCCCGTGGATTTTAATAACCGTTTTATTTACTACGTCGGACCTGTGGATGCGGTGCGAGACGAAGCGGTCGGTCCTGCAGGGCCAACTACGGCTACACGTATGGATGGTTTTACAGAAATGATGTTAAGTGAGGTTGGTTTGCTTGGCATGGTTGGTAAAGCCGAACGTGGAGATGAAACAATTGCATCTATCGCAAAACATAAGTCAGTCTATTTAACCGCTGTAGGTGGAGCAGCTTATTTGGTGAGTAAAGCCATTAAAAAAGCAGAAGTGCTAGCGTTTGCAGATTTAGGTATGGAGGCAATTTACGAATTCACAGTGCAAGATATGCCGGTGACGGTCGCGGTGGATTGCACAGGTAATTCAGTGCACATCACAGGCCCAGCCGAGTGGAAAGAAAAGATTGCACGGCATAAAGTAGTGGAGATAAATTCAGTGTGTTAAGTTTAGTGTGGCTTGAGTTTTGTGCTTAAGGTCACATTAGAACTGCACGTTTTGCGTTAACATCTATCTTACTGTTGATGGAATGATTAGAGAGCGCAAATAAAATGTTAAAAACTTTGATAAAAAGTACCGTTTTTCTTGGTTTGTTCTTGAGTATAACGACAGCAAGCGCAGCAGACGTGCTGAGTTACTTAACAGATAAAGACGGCAAATATTCAGGCCCAACAGTGGAAGACAACGTGGCGGCGATGGATACCGATAAAAGCGGCTTTGCAGACGTGACTGAAGTGCGTGCTTTTTTAGTGCTCAAAAACGGTTCGGATTATCAGAAAGAGATTTTAGATAGATGGCAGATACGCAGTCAAGGTAGAAGCTGCACCTTGCCGCCAGACGACAAATTGTTCAACCAAACCAACTAGCTTAATGTATGCGAATTTTACAAATGTGAAATTTTTCATGATTTAGGCTAGTTTATAATAATGCAATATTTTTTAAACAGTATTTTTATAAGAGCCTTCAATTACCATGTTAAAAGCCTATCAAGCCCATGTTGCCGAGCGTAGTGCAGCTCAACTTCCACCATTACCGTTGTCTGCAGAGCAAGTCGCTCAAGTAGTTGAGTTGCTGAAAAATCCACTAGCAGGTGAAGCTGAACTATTGCTCGATTTGATTACTAATCGTACTCCAGCAGGTGTGGATCAAGCGGCTTATGTCAAAGCCGCTTTTCTAGCAGATGTTGCAAAAGGCATAGCTAAATCACCAGTCATTTCAGCAGAAAAAGCAGTGGGATTGCTTGGTACAATGCTTGGTGGCTATAACGTACAAGCTTTAGTAAGCCTTTTAGAAACGCCAATGGCGGCTCATGCAGTGGCAGCTTTAAGTAGCACAATCTTGATGTTTGATGCATTTCATGATGTGGATGTATTGATGAAAGCGGGCAATACTCACGCTAAGAAACTGATAGAAAGCTGGGCGAATGCCGAGTGGTTTACCAATGCGCCAGTTTTGGCTAAAGAAATCAAAATGGTCGTATTCAAGGTTGATGGTGAAACCAACACCGATGATTTAAGCCCTGCGCAAGATGCGTGGAGCCGCCCAGATATTCCATTGCATGCCAAAGCTATGCTAATTAATAAAATGCCTGAAGGCTTAAAGCTGATTGATACTTTAAAGAAAAAAGGCTTGCCACTCGCTTACGTGGGTGATGTAGTCGGTACAGGATCATCTCGCAAATCTGCTATTAACTCAGTGCAGTGGTTTATGGGTAATGATATTCCTAACATTCCAAACAAGCGCACGGGTGGCGTGATTTTAGGCGCCAAAATTGCACCGATTTTCTTTAATACCGCTGAAGATTCAGGCGCTTTGCCGATTCAATGTGATGTGTCAAAGCTGAATATGGGTGACGTGATTATTATCAAACCATATGAAGGAAAAGTGCTGAACGAGGCGGGTGAAGTGCTTTCAGTTTTTGAGTTAAATCCCGTCACCATGCCTGATGAAGTGCAAGCGGGTGGGCGTATTCCATTGATTATCGGTCGCGGCTTAACTGCAAATGCACGTAAATCACTTGGCTTGCCAGAAACAACTGCATTTATTACCGCTGCGCCTGTAGTTAGCTCAACCAAAGGTTATACGCTTGCGCAAAAAATGGTTGGCCGCGCATGCGGTTTGCCAGAAGGCACCGGTGTTCGTCCAAATACATATTGTGAACCAAAAGCCACAACGGTAGGTTCGCAAGATACGACAGGTGGTATGACACGAGATGAGTTAAAAGAGTTGGCTTGTTTGGGTTTTAGTGCCGATTTAGTGATGCAAAGCTTCTGTCACACGGCGGCATACCCAAAACCAGTAGATATTAAATTACAACATAGCTTGCCAGAATTTATGTCTAGCCGAGGTGGCGTTTCATTACGACCAGGTGATGGCGTGATTCACTCCTGGATTAATCGTATGATTTTGCCTGATACTGTAGGTACAGGTGGCGATTCACATACACGCTTCCCTATTGGAATTTCATTCCCAGCGGGTTCTGGTTTAGTGGCTTTTGCTGCAGCAACAGGTGCTATGCCATTGGATATGCCAGAGTCTGTATTAGTGCGCTTTAAAGGCACGATGCAACCTGGTATCACCTTGCGTGATTTGGTGAATGCAATTCCTTATGCTGCTATTCAAGAAGGTAACTTAACCGTTGGCAAAACAGGTAAAAAGAATGTATTTAACGGTCGAATTTTAGAAATTGAAGGTTTGCCAGATTTAAAAGTAGAACAAGCTTTTGAATTTGCAGATGCTTCAGCAGAGCGTTCAGCGAATGGCTGTACGGTGCTATTGAACGAAGCGCCAGTAGTTGAGTTTCTAAACTCCAATATTGTACTGATGCAAAACATGATAGAAAACGGTTACGAAGATGCACGAACATTACAGCGCCGTATTCAAAGCATGCAGGCTTGGCTGGCTAAACCTTCGCTGTTAAAACCAGATGCTGATGCAGAGTATGCGCACATCATTGAAATTGACCTTAATACCATTAAAGAGCCCCTAGTGGCTTGCCCGAATGACCCTGATGATATTAAACCGCTATCAGCAGTTGTTGGCGATATTATAGATGAAGTTTTTATTGGTAGTTGCATGACTAACATCGGACATTATCGTGCGGCAGCCAAGGTGTTAGAAGGCTCAGGAAGTATTCCTACACGGTTATGGATTGCTCCGCCAACGCGCATGGATGAGGCGCAGTTGCGAGATGAAGGCGTGTATTCAGTGTTTGGCGTAGCAGGAGCACGTACCGAGATTCCTGGCTGTTCATTATGTATGGGTAACCAAGCACGGGTGGCAGATAAAGCAACAGTATTTTCTACTAGTACGCGTAATTTTGATAATCGTATGGGCAAAGATGCACGCGTCTATTTGGGTTCGGCTGAGTTGGCTGCAGTGTGCGCTAAATTGGGTCGCATGCCTACACATGCGGAATATTTAGAAACAGTAGGTAATAAACTTGCGAACACGGCTGAGATATATAAATACCTAAATTTTGATCAAATGACCGAGTACAAAGGTGCGCTAGAAACTTTAAGTAATGGCAAAAAGGTGATTGCGATAGCCGAAGTAATTTAGTTTTAACTTTGCAAGTGTAGGCGAAATCTTTGCTTTAAGCGCGCCTGCGCTTGCAAGTTATTCTGTTATCATTTCATGATGAATACAGAAGATCCCATGCTTCATCAAAACAAACACCCACCAATTTTTCCCAAAGAAATCATTGTTCCGCCATTTAAAAGTGGCGCTTGGAAATGGATGTTCCCGTTGGCAATTTTGCTAATATTTTGCGTATCTGCGGCTTGGACTTATGGTTGGCATGCTAAGGCTGTGACAGTTAGCGTTGTGCTTTTAGCAGTTATATCGCATGTATTTGCTTGGGTGTTAGGTATAGTCGGGCTAGTGCCGATTGTTGGGCCGCTAATTGTAAAAGTACTGAGTTTATCTATTATATGGTTGTTAAATGCGGTGGGTTATTTGGTATCCTTTGTGGCAATTAGAAAGAGGTTATTCGAAAGACGTCATTACATACAGAGCTTTAACGGTTGCACTAATTATTGGCATTGTGGTTGGTTTTGTTATTGGTAGCTTGATGTAAAAGCTAGCATTTTTGGCGTAAAGCAAAAAATATGGTCATTGAAAAAATCAGACAATCGCGTTTGTATCACCAAGTCTTGAATTTGGCAGACTTCTTTCCCACATTATTTTTCCTAGGAGGATTTTTGTGGGATGCACTTACAATTGGTCGCAATGTTGTAGCTTCAGATTTGATTATTTTTTTTGGTTATTTGCTAATTTCTGCGGCCATACTTTTTATCTTAGGTAGCCCTAGGTATGTATTGGCAGACCCAGCAAAATTTCCAACTTGGTTAGGCGAAGTACATGCACGTTTTTACTGGAAAAGGTTGCCATACTTTTTACTGCAATTTATGTTTGGTAACTTGCTTAGCGCTTTGTTTATTCTGTATTTTAAAAGTGCCAATCATTGGTTAGCTTGGTTTATGGCACTTCTATTGGCAATAATGTTGATTGCCAATGAATATTTAGAGGATAAATACAAGCAATTTACCTTAAGTTGGGCATTGTTTGGTTTTTGTGCAATGCTGTTATTTAACTTCTCTTTGCCATATTTAATGGGCAGTATTCATGCCTTTTGGTTTTATTTAAGTACGATTTTAGGTGCAGGTGCTGCATATTGGCTGTACAGAAAAACACCTAATCATGATGGTAGCATTATGCCAGTTGGGCTGATAGCGATAGTGTTAATGCTGGCTTATACCTTTGACATGATTCCACCAGTGCCATTAGTCAAGCGCGATATTGCAGTTGGTTATGCGTTAAGTAAAGTAGATGGTAATTATCAGCTAAGCCAGCAACCCTCAGGTTGGTGGTCATTTTGGCGAAAAACTAGTAATGAATTAAAAGTACTACCTGGGCAGCGCGTGTATTGTTTTTCATCGGTATTTGCGCCTACTGGATTAAAAACGCGCTTATATCACCGCTGGCAATTTTACGACGAAAATAAAGGTTGGCAAACTAAGTCACGTGTTGGTTTCTCGTTATCTGGTGGACGCTACAACGGCTTTCGTGGCTATACCTATAAGACTGATTTACAAGCGGGGGATTGGAAAGTGAGCGTGGAAACTGAAAACGATAAAACAGTGGCTGTGCAAGAATTTACTGTTGAAACTGTCGCATCTGCACTGCCACCGATTGTTAGGAGTTATTGATTTGTGACTGTATTAATGTTTATCTTCTACGCGCATTAGTTTATCAATGTAAGCAATGGCAATTGCAGAAAACACAAACGTCATGTGAATCACAGTTTGCCAAATCAATGTTTTTTCAGTGAGATTTTCAGCATTAATAAATGTTTTAAGTAAGTGAATAGAGGAAATGCCGATAATTGCAGTCGCTAATTTAACTTTAAGTAGATTAGCATTTACATGGGACAGCCAATCTGGCTCATCGGGATGACCCGTTAAATTAAGGCGTGAAACAAAGGTTTCGTAGCCACCCACAATCACCATAATCAGCAAGTTTGAAATCATTACCACGTCAATCAAACCCAATACAATAAGCATGATGTCCGCTTCTTTAATGGCATGTGCGGTTGATACCAAATGAACCAGTTCTACCCCAAAGAAAAACACATAGACTGCTTGAGCTACAATTAAGCCCAAATATAATGGTAATTGTAACCAGCGACTACCAAATAAAATATTGGTCATTATGCTGCCTTGTTTGTATTCTGTTTGGGTCGATTTGCTTTGCGCCATATGTTTTAAAACCTTTATTAGTAAGTATTGTGATGTATTGTATCAGCTTAATAGTTTATTTTTATTGGGCATCCGTATTCTGTGATTGATTTGGGAAATTAACTCAGAGACGTGATTTTCATATAGCAGTCGTTTGTATAATGTCCTATTCGGCCCATTTGTGCTGTCCGCAAATTTTATTGATTGGTGCCTAAATGGGACAAAGCTACCGCATGGGTTCTCCGAAGAAACTTCGCCTCCCGGCCAAATGCAAACATTTAAATGTCTTAGGCAAGAGTGACATGATAAATGTTGTTTTTTCTGACTCATTCATTTTTGTAAGACATAGTCTGTATTAAATAATGGATAAGCTCCACTTATATAATTTATTAAAAAATATATAATTTCTCTCATAAGTTTAAAAAGTTATATTGGGCAACCCCATCCTAAGGTGGAGACGCAAAACTTCTGGCCTTTTATAAAAAAGGTAGCGGAGTCGCAGGCATATATCATGCCTTATTGCCCTTATTCATTTAAAAGAAGGGCATGATAGTGCTATTTCCAAGCAGTTCGAGCTATTTCAAATCACCACAGACTTTCCCACTCATTCATCTGCTAATAGATTCATTTAGAACTCATGACAAGAATTCATGCGTCGATGATGTAAGCCAAACAAAGCAACTCTGCCATTCACGTTTCAAATACGTATGCTGAATAGAACTATTTAACCACTTCTTTTTTATGGTTAAGTAGTTGGAAACAATGCTACTTTAATACAAATATTAGGAATTGGAATTAATACAGTGAGTTCAAATTCTATTGCTGTCAGCAATATGCCAGTAAACCAAAAATACGTTAATTTTATATCGGGAAATACCTCATGCTAATAAAAAATAAATTAATCATTAATGCCGTATTAACCAGCGTTGGCTTGTTGATATTGGCATGGCTAGCCATTAGTGGAATGGCAAGACTAGGTGAGCTTCAAGATGCGGGCTATCATAGATCTAAAGAAGCAATTACAGCCGCCGACAATACCTATATCGGCGCTAGGATGTACAGCATTGCAGCTGACGCTGTGATTAATCGCGATCTTGTAGCAGCCGAAAAGAATTGGGCGGACGTTAAATCTGAGAGTCTGGAACAGTTTGCAGCTACAACTAAACTAATAGACTCTGCGGAAGAAGCGGCGATATCAGAAAAGGTACAAGCCGCTCTGTCGGAATATATAAGCATTATTGAAACACAATTATTTCCATTACTGAAAACTTTGCCAAAAGATCAGATTTCTGAAGAAGTTAGAGCAATTGATGGAAAGATTGATATAAAAAAAGGCATCATAGAAGATGGTTTGCGGAAAATTTCCACTTCTACGCAGCTAGATGCCGCAAAAGACGATGAAGCATTTGACAGCTCCAGAAAAAGCACCATTAACTGGTTTTTGGTAATAGTCGGCGTGATTATTGTTGCTATAGCATGGGCATCCTTTCAGTTAATCCGATCCATTATTAATCCACTAAATCAAGCTGAATTAATGGCAAGTTCCATTGCTCATGGCGATTTGAGCAGTACGATCACTGTGGATTCCAAGGATGAGGTTGGCAATTTACTTACGTCTCTAAAAACCATGCAAGATAAAATAAAACAGCTGGTCGCTGACGCTAAGATGCTTTCACAAGCCGCAGTCGAAGGCAAGCTTTCTACACGTGCAGATGCATCACAACATCAGGGTGATTTCCGTAAAGTAGTAGAAGGCGTTAACGCAACACTGGATTCTGTGATCAATCCACTGAATGTCGCTGCTAATTACGTAGAGCGTATCTCAAAAGGTGATATTCCAAACAAAATTACCGACAACTACAACGGTGACTTTAATGCCATCAAGAATAATTTAAATGCATGTATTGAAGCCGTTAATAAAATGGTGGTTGATGCCAATATGCTTTCGCAAGCTGCGATAGACGGCAAATTATCCAGTCGCGCGGATGCAAGTAAGCATCAGGGAGATTTCCGCAAGATCGTTGAAGGTGTAAACAATACCTTAGATGCAGTGATTGGTCCATTGAACGTAGCAGCTAGTTATGTAGATAACTTTGCTAAAGGTAGCATTCCTACAAAAATCACTGATAGTTACAACGGTGATTTCAACATCATAAAAAATAACTTGAATGCATGTGTTGATGCATTGAATCTACTAGTATCTGATGCCAACCTGCTTGCTCAGGCAGCACAAGAGAATAAGTTAGATACACGTGCTGATGTGACTAAACACTGGGGTGATTACCGTAAAGTGGTTGAAGGTGTAAACGGTACGCTAGATACAGTGATGGAGAAAAATGCGGCTGATGCCGCTGAAAAAGCACAAGAAGCACAAGTGTTAGCCGATGCTGTAGAAGAAACGCAGGGCGTGATTGAAGGTGCAAAAGCAGGTGATTTGAGCAGTCGTGTGCCATTGGCAGGTAAAACAGGCGCTATTGCCAGCTTGTGTGATGGTGTGAATGCACTGATGGATAAAATGACTGAAGTGATTGTTCAGGTAAGAGAGGCTGGTGAAACCATTAACACCGCAGCTGGTGAAATATCCTCTGGTAATAATGATCTATCACAACGAACTGAACAGCAGGCATCTAGCTTAGAAGAAACCGCTGCCAGCATGGAGCAGCTCGCTTCAACTGTAAAAAACAATGCTGAAAACGCAAAACAAGCCAATCAGCTTGCCGCTGCAGCGTCAGGTGTTGCCGTGAAAGGTGGTCAAGTAGTCGGACAAGTGGTGAATACCATGAGCGCCATCAATAGCAGTGCTAAAAAGATTGAAGACATTATCTCAGTGATTGATGGCATTGCCTTCCAAACCAACATTCTTGCACTGAACGCTGCAGTAGAAGCAGCGCGGGCAGGTGAGCAAGGCCGAGGCTTTGCGGTAGTAGCGGGTGAAGTGCGTAACTTGGCACAACGTTCAGCGTCTGCTGCTAAAGAGATTAAAGAGCTCATTACAGACTCAGTCAGTAAAACTGCTGAAGGTACGATACAAGTTGAAACTGCAGGTAAAACCATGCAAGAGATTGTGAGCTCAGTGCAACGCGTCACCGACATTATGGGTGAAATTACCGCAGCATCGGTTGAGCAAAGTGCGGGTATTGATCAAGTGAACACTGCTGTAACCACCATGGATGAAGTGACGCAACAAAATGCAGCTTTAGTTGAGCAGGCAGCGGCAGCGGCAGAATCATTGGTTGAACAGGCAGAAAGCTTAATTGATGTAGTAAGTGCGTTTAAGTTAGGTGGTGGTGTATCAGCAAATAAATCAAAATCTCGCCAACCCTTAAGATTAGCAGTTGCAGCTAAACCCACACCAATTAGACAAATCAAGGGAGCTATGAAAATGGGTTCAAATGATGGGGATTGGGCAGAGTTTTAAAAAAAAGTAATTTTAGAAAAATGACGGGGCTTAGGCTCCCGTTTATTTTTTACTTGATGCCGACAGCCAGCTTAGGAGTGTGAGTTCAACTGGTCAAATGATAAATACATTAAATTTCTTGAACTTTAGTAACTGTTAGTACAATTTAGCATAATTTTTGCTGTTTTTTCAACCTTTAAGAATATAGTCGTGAATTTAGAACCCCATTAAATTTTTAGGGACATTATGCCTTTTTTATTAACAAAACTAATACCAGTTTCTCTCGCACTCACCTTTGGATTAATTAGTAACTGTGTTTGGGCTGTTGATATTACGATTAATTCCCCATTGACTGTAACCATCAGTGCTAACGGCACGTCAGCAGTGGGCTCTGAAAACAATGCGTCAATTGTTAATTTAAATAACACCAGCACGATTTCTGTAACCACCTCAGGTGAACAAAGTGCTGCTACGGGGATTATAAATAATGGGACGATTGTTAATTTAAGTAATGGAGGTTCAATTTCTGGCGAAGCTTTAGGCTTTACCGATGTTGCTGGCGATGGGATCGATAACTATGGCACGATTAATTATTTAAGTAATAGTGGTCAAATTTCTGGCAGAGCAGATAACGACTTTTCTGCTGGCATATACAACTTTGGTACGATTGTTAATTTAACTAACGAAGCGAGCGGAACGGTAAGCAGTGTAGGAAATGCTTTTTTTGAGTCGGGAAGAGGAGTAGATAACCGTAACATCATCATCACTTTAATTAATAATGGAGCAATTTCGGGTAACTTCTATGGAATCCAAAACTTTGATCAGACTGGCACTGGAAACATCGATACCCTAACGAATGGCGGTACGATTAGTGGTGGTGATATTGGGATCTATAACGATCATAACAACATCGACACCCTAACGAATAGCGGTACGATTAGTGGCGGTCGTATTGGGATATCTAACCTTAATGGCGGCACCATCGGCATTCTTAATAATAGCCAAGGTGTTGGAAATGCTCAAGGAGCTCTTACTTATCAAGGGAGTCTTCCCACTCACTACAACATCATTATTAATAGCCCAAGTGATTTCGGAAAATTGTTAGCAGTAGGTGGAGTTTCCGGAACTACATCCTTTGGTATTTCAAGCTTATCAGCGGGTTCATCGATTGTAAGCGGCACAGCATATGCGGCTGTCTTAAATGGCATTACAAATACTCAGCTTGGAATAACTGGTACTAGTCAAGCAGGAACATCTAATGGTTACACCTACCTACTTAGTACTTCTGGAAGTGATATTTGGGACTTGATTATTTCCGCTTTTGCTCAAGGCCCATCTGTCGCAGATACCCAAGCATCTATTCAAACCTTAGCAGGAAAATTGCGCAGTATTTTTAACGCATCTTCAATTACATCCAATTTTGCCAACATGAACACCTACGACTGTAATTTGTTTGATGCTAAGGGCATGTGTATTTCAGCAGGTGGTCGTTTCACTACTGTTGACAACCCTAACTCAAATAGCACCAGTGCTGTGGTGGTGGTGGGTTATAAAGCGACACCTAATATTCGTATCGGTGGCTTTTTAGACCAAAATGTAAACAACAATACTCCCTCTGGAGTTCATATTTCTAATAAGAATCCTTTGATGGGTGCTTTTGTAGTGTGGAATCAAAATACTGATGGTTTAGGTTACCAAGTTAAACTGGCGAATGCCTATCAAGATAAAAACGTTGACACGACACGTGAGGTCATTGGGACATCAGAAGCTGGTAAAGGCTCAACCGACTTAACCACACAAAGCTATGTGGGTGAATTGAGCTATGCCTTTAACTACAACGATAAAACATTGCTACGTCCTTACTTGGCATTACGTCACACCACGATTAAACAAGATGCTTATACCGAAACAGGTGTTGCAACACCATTAAGCTATGACTCTTTAGAAGACCGTTCTACAACTGCTTTACTTGGATTAAAGCTCAATCATCAACTTACCCCTAAAACCACCTTAACGGCAAGTTTGGGTATAGAGCAAGATTTAGAGCATAGTGTTGACCAATACTCAGCATCATCAACAGGGATTAGTGGACTTACTTCAGAGAATTTCAACGACAGTATTAAGCGTACACGTCCAGTAGCTTCAGCTGGTGCGTATTATGCGGTAAGTAAAACACAGCGAATTGCTGGAGATATTTACTATCAACAACTGCCTTTCCAAAGTACAGGTTCAACAACTGCTTACTTTAATTACACGGTTGGTTTTTAATTTAAACCTCAACTTAGATTTGAGTCGGACATAAATAACTAATGCATCTTCAGGTGTCTTTTATTTTGGTGTGAGCGACGGTCAGTATATGGACTCCTCCTCTTTTGCAAACATTCCGTGTTTTGGCTTTTGGTACGACTGCTCACGTATATCCGGTCTCTTAATACCGCATTTCATTTGAAATGCACGACCCTGATGGGCTATTCGCGCACGGGCTCCCCATTGCTTTGACGGGCTTTAATGCCACGGACCTTCTCGGGTTTTGCCAGTGCCGGTTCGACCTGTTTTGCCATCAAGCGGTTTGTTTTGCAATCCTCATATTGAACACCTCTCTTTAAACTTTACTTCATTAAGCTGAGGCTAACTCTGCTTTGTAATCTAATCCTTTGGTAATCATTGCCCAAGCAATCCTGACAGTTTTATTCGCCATCGCTACAGCAGCAATATTTGGATGTCGATTATTAACAATCCGCATGACCCATAGACTCAAATGATCATCTTTACCCTTAGCGATTTGAATCATTGAACGCGCACCATGAACTAACAAACTTCTCAAGTATGAATCACCGCGTTTACTGATACCAAGGAGTTTGCTCTTTCCACCTGAACTCATTTGTCTTGGTGTTAAACCCAGTGAAGCAGCCATTTGGCGACCATTATCAAATTGGGATGCATCACCCACCGTAGCTAATAATGCTGTCGCAATCATCGGTCCTACGCCGCGTAGTTGTTGCAAGCGCTTTGCGACAGGGTCATTTGCTGCAAGCAGTTCAATTTCTTGGTCAAGCGCTTTGATGCGTTGATCCAGAATTAATAAGTCTTGCCATACACCATGTAATAAACGACGTAAGCGATCAGTTAAGCCATTATCCATCTCTTCTAACCAGTAAGGGATAGCCTTGCGTAGATGACATATTTCTCTTGGTGCTACTAAGCCATATTCTGAAAGCAAGCCACGAATTTGGTTGGATTTAGCTTTACTTTGATCCATCAATGCAGCACGAATACGATGCGTGGCCTGAATATCTTGTTGTTCAACCGATTTGATATTCACAAAGCGCATATGTGGTCGGCTCATTGCTTCGCAAATCGCCTCTGCATCATTCACATCATTCTTATTACTTTTTACATACGGCTTAACAAACTGTGGTGCAATTAATTTAACGACAAATCCCTTGGATTGAAGCAGCCTAGCCCAATGATGTGCACCACCACAAGCTTCCATGCCAATCACGCATCCTGGCTCTATCTTGTCCAAAAGCACCTTAATCCATTCATTACGATTAAGCTTACGCTGCCAAACCGTTTTGCCATCTCGGTCAACTCCATGAAGCTGAAAAACATCCTTTGCTAAATCTACGCCAACTCGTACAATTCTCATGATGAACTCCTTCTCTCAATAACTGGTTTTGTGGAAACTCCAGTTTGACACTTCGGTGCCCTTTCGGGGAGGGGGAGTCCATCCCATTGCTTTGGGGATGTTCCAGTTAGACATGCTTAATTACTGTATGACTTGTTACAACTGTGAGCGCTAAAACCAGATTGCCACAAAGCCATTCACTCAAAAAAACTGTACTGCCATAAACCAGACATTCACAAACTTGTACTCAAACTCGATTGTTGTTACTCAGAATTAAGGGTATGAGGCAGCAACGTGGGTGACAAAGCCGTCGGTCAAGTTTGGTTTTACAGTTTGACTTGACATCCTCCACGCCGTAAACGACATGGATTCCTACTGCGCTAAACATGAGAAGTCTCACACATAGTCGATTCAGCGGGTTCTTGCTTCACGGAGGCGCCTGACTGCGCAACCT